>ENA-OWPI01000383-OWPI01000383.1-marine-metagenome-genome-assembly--contig:-NODE-383-length-62767-cov-19.216350_pt1 | contig 62767 bp, 56 predicted proteins | sample MGYA00238138_ERZ651775 | MGnify/ENA primary metagenome ERZ651775 (study PRJEB26906, sample SAMN06265043) | marine metagenome | isolation source: Helgoland LTER site | place: Germany:Helgoland, sampling...
AACAAATTTACATAGCCTAAACCACAGGCATATCTTCAGTAAATTCTACAATACACTTTACCAAGAATGAAACAAGCTACTAATGAAGTAAGTGAAGACTTGCCTTTGTTTGTTAATTGATTTTAAGGAAGATATAAATGTTGTAAATTTTTCTTACATTCATGAATAATAATCAGTAAATCAAAAAAATGTATCGAATAATTCAGATTATATTCACCATATTGACAGTAATAATAATTCACTTTTTTGTTGAAATTGTTATGAATCCTACTGATTTAGAAGTAAAATCAAACGATTTCCCTTTTTATTTCCTTTGTGGTTTTGCTGTATTATCAAATATTGGGATTATTTATTATCATGCCACAACTCCTCCACACCCAAAATTTTTAATGACTAAAATTAGAAAATTTTGGGTAAGGGTGCATGCTATATCTGGGTCATTAGAGTTAATTATTGGAATTATTGCATGGTCATTAAATCATGAATTCTTAGCTATGATTGTTGGATTTACTGCCCTGTTTTTTCATGTTCCTTCTGCATTCTTTCAGAGTAAGGGGTCATTTGGTGCGAAAGGAATAACTGTGCCTTCTTACTACATGATTGTAACAATTCACGCATATTTTGCATTTCGTTTAATTACATCAGGTGGTCAAATTTATTGGTTAGAACAAACTTGGATTACACTACAGGCTTATGCGTACATGAGAATTTTTATGGTTTTACTAGAAAATTTAAAGGTTTTCAAAGGCTCTCACTATACTGTTACCGAGCTATTTGCAGGAGCAGTTATTACATCATATTTGTTTGGTGGATTTGGCCCAATACTTATAGTGATAGGAATTTTAATTTATCTAGCAATGTATAAGCTATTAATGAAACCTTCAAAAGAAGAAATGGAAAATTTATTTGAAGAAAAAGAAAGAGAATCACTTATTGATACTGATACTAGAAACTTTTGGATTTCCAATAATTTAGAGATTAATGTAAGTAACGGAGATGAAGACATGGCAGAAAAAATATTTTCTAAGTTAGATAAAGATGACTCGGGGTATTTATCTTACGATGAGGTTGTTCAAGTTTCAAGAGATTGGGGGTTGAAAGAAAAGTACGTAGAGGCAACATTTACAAGATTTGAAAGCTCAAAAGGATTAAATCTGAATGACTTTAAAAACACTTTATGGAGAATGGGGAATTATAAATTAATAAAAGAAAACGGAACTGAGGCAAACAATCCAAAAGAAAAGGCGACGACTGTTTTTAAGCATCTAGATTTAGATTCTTCTGGATATCTAGAAATATTTGAAATTGAATTACTTCTAATGGAGTGGGGTTTAGAGCCCAAAGAAGCTAAAGAATACATGTTAAAATATGCTGGGAGTGATAAAAAAATTGATTTTGATGAATTCTTTACTCAGATGAAGCCAATATGGTCGTTTGGGTTCCAGCAGTTGTATTCATAGTTTTTCAATTTAAAGATTTATTGTGAATAAAAATAAAATCGCATTAATAACTGGAGCAACTAGCGGCATTGGTTATGAAATTGCAAAGTTACACGCATCTCTAGGGGGTGATTTGGTTATAGCATCCAGAAATCTGGATAAACTAAAAAATGTCCAAAAAGAAATTACTAATACATTCAATGTAAATGTTACGATATTTAAAGTTGATTTGTCCAAGCCTGAATCAGCAAAAAAATTATATGAGAAAGTTAAAAAATCGCAAATTGAAATTGATTTTTTAATAAATAATGCAGGTTTTGGTGGATATGGATTATTTATGGAAAGAGATAATCATAAGGATATTGAAATGATTCAATTAAATATTATCACTTTAACAAATTTGATGTATTTATTTTTAGGAGATTTTATTAAAAAAAATAATGGTAAAATTTTAAATGTTTCTTCCTCTGCTTCCTTAATGCCAGGACCATTACAAGCTGTTTATTTTGCTACAAAAGCTTATGTGAAATCATTGAGCAATGCGGTTGCAAGGGAGCTAAGTGATTCTAATATTACCATTACAAATCTAATGCCTGCTCCAACCAAAACTGGTTTTGTTTCTAAAGCAAATGTTTCAGGGAGTAAAATGTTTAATGATTTGGCAAATCCTCAGAAAGTTGCTAAAGAAGGATATTTCGCAATGTTAAATGGAAGATTAAATGTTTTGAGTGGGTTCAGCTTTTGGGGAAAAATTAAGATGAAAATGATTCCTTTCGTGCCTTTAAACACTTTACTTGATATGATTTACAATAGCCAAAAAAAATAAATTCTTACGAAAATTTAACTTTTTTTAATCAACACAAACTAGATTAAAAAGCATCTTACATTATAGGCATATCCTCTTCAGTAAGTTCTAGAATACACTGTACCAAGAATGAAACAAGCTACTAATGAAGTAAGTGGAGACTTGCCTTTGTTTGTTCAGTAAGCTCAGGGAGTAGTGATATTTTAGATTTTCTTATATTGGTAACATATTAATCATAAATCAATTAAAATGAAAAAATTATTATTTCTTTTTTTTATCAGTGCAATAACAATAGCATGTACTAATGTGAAGCATGCTGAATTTGAAAAAAACACTGAAAAAGCAAAAGCTTTCTTTAAGCTTCATGAAACAGAACAAGCAGAGGAGATGTTCACTTATCTTCACGAAGATATAGAATGGCACATGCCTGTCTATGGAATGGGAATGGGTGGAATAGATGAAGTAAAAGCTGCAATTATAGGTTATCAAGCAGAATTTGATAATATGAAATTTACTGCAGATTATTGGTTGCCTGGTGTTGATTCAGAAACAGGTGAGCCTGATGGAAGTACTCGTGTTTATGGGACATGGACATCGGTAAATGCTAAAACGGGTATAGAGACAAGTCTAACTAGTTATCACTCTTTTGAGTTTAAAGATGGTAAAATCATTAATGGAGGAGATTGGTTTGATTTAGGAGGCATGATGAATACTTCAGGGCATAAAAATATTGTAGTAGCTGAATTTAAAATTTTACCCGGTAAAGAAGACATTGTTTTTGCCGCTATGGATAATACAGAAATTGGGCTAAATATTACGAGAAACTATAAAGGCTGTAATTCATTAGTTAGTACGTTTAATAAAGAATCTAATACGCTTTTTGTAATCTCTGAATGGGATTCTTACGAAGAATATGATACTTATTTAAAATGGAGGAACGAAGAGTCTACCGATTTAGGAGAAGCGATAATTCCTTATTTAAAAGGAGGTATAAAAGGTTTTAAGGCTATTTATCCAAACTCGGATTACAAAATTTATTAGTTATATAATAACCCTCCTTAACGGAGGGTTTTCTTTTAAACCATAGGCATATCCTCCTCATTAAGTTCTATAATATACTCTACCAAGAATAAAACAAGCTACTAATGAAAAAGGGTAGATTTGACTTTGTTTAGCAAGTTCAGGGATTTGTAATTGTTTAATAATATTTATAGATTTGAGTATTAATAACCATAAATCAATTAAAATGAAAAAATTATTAAGTATAGTCTTTATTCCTATTATGATACTATCGTGTGTTCAATCACCAAAAGAAAACACTACTTTAAAAAGTGATAATCCATTAAGTGGTGTGTTTACTTCCCGAGATAGCAAGGCAGAAACTTTATTTAGAAATATGAACCTTTTTGCAAAAGCAGATTTTTCATACGTAGATGAACTTTTGGCAAAAGATTTTATTTTAAGAACTTCTGGAGATACTGCTGTTGCAGCAACTGGAGGAGAAGAAACAATCAAATATTGGAATAATATTCACGTAATTTATGAAGATATTTCATTTCAAGAAGGTAGGCTTCAAACCTTTGAGTTGAATAACGGTGAAGTGTGGTCTGCTTACTTTGGAGAACTTTATGCTGTAGGTAAATTTTCAAAAGAAAATTATGCAATACCTATTAATGTTTGGATTCAATGGGAAAATGATAAAATAATACAACAAGTTGATATGATAGATTCAAAATTTATAACAGCTGAATTAGTGGCAGGAAATTTGAACTAAAAAGTATAGAATATCAACTATCGATAAAAGTATTAATGAAAATACAAACGTCACTAATTAATTTTAGTGGCGTTTTATTTTAAACCACAGGCATATCTTCTTCAGTAAGTTCTAAAATACACTTTACCAAGAATGAAACTAGCTACGAATGAAGTAACTAAAAACCATCTTATTTAATTCAAAAAAGGTTTTTAGTCCTTAATGAATTAAAAACAATTAGTTTTGCAATTCACAAATAATAATAATGTAATGAGTATAGGAACAGTAAAATTTTTTAATAACGCCAAAGGTTTTGGTTTTATAACACCTGATTCAGGAGAAAAAGATGTATTTGTACATTCTAATAATTTAGTTGATAACATCACTGAAGGAGACAAAGTAAGTTATGACTTAGAATCAACTGATAAAGGTCCTAGCGCCATTAATGTCAGAGTTGAATAATTATTTTTATAATGCTTTATATCAAACCTTTTAGATGATTCTAAAGGGTTTTTTTATATAATTGACATATCTTCTTCGGTAAGTTCTATAATATACTTTACCAAGAATGAAATGAACTGACCTAAGACTTGTTTATCAACTTAAAATTAGGTTAATTCATTACTTTGACGGAAATTAAAATGGAAGAAAAAATAAAGTTAATTTGGGATTTCAGAGGTCCAAACGCTGCGCCAACTGCAGCACATCATAAAATCCATCTTAAGGAATTTTGTGAAAAAGAAAATTATCTAGAATTAGAAATTGGTACTTCCCTTATTTCGGAAATGCACAGCACAGCATATATTTTGGTTTCAAAAAGCCTTATGATTGTGTTTAGAGACCTACTTAGACCACATAGGGGAGAAAAAGTATCTTAAAATTAGCCCATATGAAGTCGCTTTCAAAAACAAAGGCCAATACGCTTAAAATTATTATTTTATCTGCCGTAACAATGGTGCTATTCAGTTGTGGTAGCCATCCTAAAAACTATGAAAACGCATTGGATTTTGCCATTTCAAGCCCCTCAAAAAAAATTAAGAGGGTCATGGATAACCTGGAGGCCCACGAGCTACAAATTTTATTTACTACTGTTGAAAGAGATAAAAGAGACGCCATCAAATTTCATGAGTATTCATTTCAATTAGACTCCCTCCATTATTTTTACCCTGCTAGTACAGTGAAATTTCCTATAGCATTATTATCTCTTGAAAAACTCTCCAGCCTAAACAGGTCTCATTTGGACAATTATCAGGTGGAAGAAGATTCTGTTACTTATAGTTTTGCCAACACTATCAATGAAATATTCGCGGTAAGTGATAATGAAGCTAACAATAGGCTTTTTGAGTTTTTAGGGAGTGATTATATCAATAGCAAGCTTAAAAGTAAAGGTATTCACCCAGTAAGAATATCACATAGACTATCTACTTCAGATGCGGCTAATCCAAATACTAAGAAAATAGAAGTCCTTTCCAAGGGATTAGAGTTAGTTAACATTCAGCCTAGCATCAATAGCAATCCCAAGCCTTTAAACCTCAGTCACCTCAATAAAGGAATTGGATATGTTCAAAATGGATTTACAATATACACTCCTTTTGATTTTTCTTATAAAAATTACTTTTCACTTCGGGCACAACACGAAATGATAAAAAGAGTCATTTTCCCTGAAGCTTTCAAAGAATCAGAGCGCTTTAATATATCCGAAGAAAAAAGGACCTTTTTACTAGAATCAATGCACAAACTTCCAAGGGAACAAGGCTATAATCCAAAAATCTATTACGATAGTTATGGAAAATTTCTATGGTTTGGAGATACTAAAAAACAAATACCGAACCACATAAAAATATATAACAAAGTAGGATATGCCTTCGGAACGCTGACAGATTGCGCTTATATAGAAGACCATAAAAACAAGCTGTCTTATTTTATAACCGCCACTGTTTTAGTAAATAAAAACGGAGTATTTAATGATAATAACTACGAGTATGATAGTTTAGGAATCCCTTTTCTAGCTGCTTTAGGCAGAGAGATCCATAGATTTGAAAAATACAAAAAAAGAAAGTTTTAGACTTTTTAGTGTCTACAGTATTTATTGGGATAACAATTCTTTCATATTTTGGTATATGAACGTATTTTTTTACCCTTAGACCATGCTACTGAGGCTCACAAAATGATAATTACAAGTGATGTTGTTGCAGCAGTAAAAGGTGTAATGACTGTTGTATAATTAAAGTAATCTATCAATACAATTAACCCCCCAAGTGGAGGGCTTTTCTTTTATACCAAAGGCATATCTTCATTAAGTTCTACAATATACTTTACAAAGAGTGAAACAAGCTGCTAATGAAGTAAGTCAACAGTTGTCTATGTATGTTCAGTAAGTTCAAGGATTTGTAGATGTTAAATAATATTTATAGTTTAGGTTATTATTAACCATAAATCAATTAAAATGAAAAAAGTACTATTTCTATTATTTTTACCTATAATGACTTTTGGTCAAGTTGCTGTAGCAGATTTTGTACATCTTGAAAAAGATGCTGATAATGACTATCATACACTTGAGCAAATTTGGGAACCTTTTCATCTTCAAGAAATAAAAGAAGGAAAGAAGGTGGGTTGGGCTGTTTGGAAATTCGATAAGACTCCAGAAATGGACAAAGCCCCCGATTATTTAGTTTTCAATTTTTTTAAGGATGAAAACCAATTAAAATCATATCAAGATAATTTTGATTGGGAGATGGCAAGAAAAAAAATTGAATCTTTAAATAAAAGAAAGTTTTCAAAGGCAACATTAAGAAATATTTTCAATAAAAAAATTAAAAATGAAGTACGCCAATACACAATTAAACTAATTGACCAAACTGTTCGTGCTGGTGGAGAGGTTAAGATTGGAGATAAGCTTTCATTTGGAGCAATGAAACAATTAAATGATGACTATGAAAATTATGAGTTGAATGTTTTTATGCCTATGTGGGAAAAACAACTTTTAAAAGGAAAAATAAAACAGTGGTCGTTTACCAAAGTAATTAATAAAAATGAAGTTGCATTAGATAAAACTCATATGACTTTTATCATTAATAATAATGCTAATCCAAATGATGTTGAATTTATTTCTTCAAATAAATGGTTAAATGATAAAATCATTGAGCACGGTTTAAACTCAAGAGAATTTGTTAGTGCTGAAGCTACTCTTATTTACACGTCATACTAGTAATTAATATTTATTTTCTTAAACCCTCCTGAGCGGAGGGTTTTTTTAAAAGGTCTAAAGAGTTAGAGATAGACTAAGCCGCAGAATTCATCTTTTCTTTTTGGGGAAGCGTTCGTATAATGATATATTACCTAAACCCCAGGCACATCTTCAATAAGTTATTCCAAGAATGAAACAAACCACTAATGAAGTAAGTGAAGACTTGCCTTTGTGATAGATTGGTTTATTTATTAATGGTATATTGAACTATCTTAAAAAGAATTTAATGAAAAAGTTACTTCTTGTTTTACTGTTTATTCCACTTGTGTCTTTTGGACAATCTTTTGAATTAACCAATGGACAAAGTATGTGTATGATTGGTAAAGGCAAGGGACAAGATGCAACTATCAATCCTTACGTTGATGAAGATTATTCATATGCCTTAATAGAAAATATTGGTACTATTGAATTTCAGATTAGATTAGAATCAATTGAAAAAGACGTAAAGCAGTTTTCAATAAAACCCAGAGATAAGGTTGTCATTAAGCTGCACAGAGATAACATTTTATACCTTGATGCTTTAACACTTGAAAAAGCAGAGGCAAAGATAAAGTATACTATAGATGAGAATGAGCTTCCTCCTCCACCACCACCTACTCAAATTCCCGAACCACCAGTATATCATCTTCAGTAAGTTCTGGGATTACAATATACGTTGCCAAGCATGAAACAAACTACTAATGAAGTAAGTGAAGACTTGCCTTTGTTTGTTCAGTAGGTTCAGGAAGAAAAACACGGAGTAGAGATATTATAGATTTTTCATATTAGTAGCTTATTAACCATAAATCAATTAAAAATGAAGTCTCTTTTTAAGCGATCGCTCCTAGAGTGAATTATACTCAACAGTATGTTTATTCTTTAGGTAAACTTTTATTTAAAAACTAGTTGGCATTAAGTAGAAGTTAAAAGATAAACTCAAGAGGGATTTATATGTTTTTAGAACTTAACTTGATGGACTTTAGTTGATTTTTTTCATTTACAGAAACAGTCCAAACAACAAAAACCTCGTCATTAAATATTTCTAATTGAGGGACTCCTGTATTTCTTCCACCGTCAATCTGAGAAATTGTAATTGGTGCTGATACGTTTCCGTCTATTGAAACCTTTTTTATCCTTAAATAGGTTCCAACATCATCTACTTCAATATAACTTACGAGCACCTCTTGGTCGTTTAAGAAAGCAACATCTACTCTACCGATAGCATCATTATCGTTAATTTTAATTGGAGAACCAAAAGAAGCTCCATTAGACTTTGAAAAAGAAAGGTTTACGGTTGGCTTTTGGTTAGAAACTGTAAACCAACTCACAGCTAAATTATTTGAATTATAGGCAACTTTGGGACCATTTACAGGACATCCATTTATTATCCATCCATCGTTATGAACAGACGCAGGAGTCTCCCAAACACCATTTATTTTTCGGGCAATATAAATGTCTCGCACCTCTTTGTTACTTCGGTCTCTATAAACAACTACGGGTCCGTTATTAGTCACTGCTATTGAGGTCTGACAGCAATCGCAAGTCGCTGAATCAAGTTCACTTTCATTTGTAACATCTCCAACACTGGTGATTTCTGCAAATCGTATGGTCATTGGTTTATGATGTCCATCGAGCCCTTGATCTACTGTATTTCTTCCGTCCAGCCAGGTAATAAAAAAGCCGTTGTTATTGTTTGGAATTATACTTACAAAACCATGCTCAGCTTTAACATCATCAGTATGCAAAATAAAATCTTCTTTTATTTTCTCTCCAGATAATTTTTGGAGACTCAAAACAACATCATAGGTATAGGTTCCAGAGGCGGATTTCTTTAGATAACTTGATAGAATCAAATCCCCGTTAATTGCGTGAGCTGGGAAATCAGCCCAATTAACAAACCAGTCAGAGCCAGTCGCTATTGTTTGGGGATTAATCCATTTTCCTTCTTTGAATTGACTGAAATTTAAAGCAGCATTCTTTTCTCCATTAGAGGAAATCCATGACAATGACAGAGAACCGTTTTTAGAAACCAAACTAGGCTGCGCATTACTATTCTCATATAAAAAAGGAATTTCTTCAATTGCTATATCTTTTGAGGCACAAGAAACAATCATCAGGAAAGATAAAAGGATAGTGAGCACCTTCATATTATAATAGTTTTAATTTATTAATTGTTTGTTCAGAATCCCAAGCAATTGTTCCAACAATTGTTTCAACTTTTCTTCCATTCTCATCAAAAATATACGATGTTGGTAACGAATAAATTCCAAGTGATTCATTAGACTTAAGAGATTTCAAAAAGGTGAAGTCAAAATTTTTATTGTTTTTGAACGCAGATATTTTAGAAATTGTTTCGTCAGAAACTAATAAAAAAGTGTAGTTATGGTTTTCTAATATTTCTTCAGCCCTTTTGAGCCCAGGCATCTCCTTTATACAAGGTCCGCACCAGGTTGCCCAGTAATTAATAACTATTTTCTTTCCTTTATAAGCGGTCAAATCTACTTTAGTATCATTTAAATCTACAAATGAAGTTTTGAGCTGTATGGATTCTAAATCAGAAACGGTCTTGTTTTTCGTACCTCCCGGATTACAACCCAAGAATAAAACAAGACAAAATAAGGAAAGAACTATTTTTTTCAACTTTCTGATTTTAAGATTTAAATGTAATGAAAAACCAATTTAATTAAATACTAAAGCCATTATTATTCTAAAAAAGCATTTTAAAAAAATAACAAAACAATCAAAAAACACCATAATAACAAATCATTTAGAATTCTTAAAAAAGTATAATTACCTTTTTCTTGGAGTTTAGAGGTAATTAATTCAAGCAATATTCTTAAAACCCCCAATACTTAAAAAGCACACTTTTTAATATTATATCTATTTGAAGACCACAAACTGCGTTCCTTTTCATAGAAAACAATAAATTTATATTATTAAAACAAAGATTCATTTTTTATGACCGATACCAAACTAATTTTCCCAAAGAAATTGATGGCTTGTTGGCATCCAGTGGGATACAGTTATGAAATTAAAAAAGACACTCCTTTTGGGACTTTTCTTTTGGATCAAGCCTTGGTATTATGGAGGACCTCCGACGGTACTGTTCATGCTATGAGGGATCTATGTATTCATCGAGGTACTGCTTTATCTTTAGGGTGGATAAAAAATGATTGTTTGGTTTGTCCCTATCACGCTTGGGAGTATGATAAAAAGGGAGCTTGCGTTCATATTCCACAGGCCCCAGATGTTGAAATTCCCAAAAAGGCAAAGACCCCTACTTACCATTGTCAAGAAAAATATGGATTGGTTTGGGTTTCTCTAGAGACACCGTTATATCCGCTTCCTGAAATTCCAGAATTCGGTAACAGCGATTGGAAACATGTAAATACAGGACCTTTTGATTGGAAAAGTTCTAGCTCAAGACAACTAGAAAATTTTACAGATTTTGGACATTTTCCATGGGTACATCCCGGATTGCTGGGAGATCCTGAGCGGCCTGAAGTACCTGACTGTAAAGTGGTTGTAAAAGAGACCGTATTGCACTATGATATTGTTAGACCGGAGGCAACCAACACAGATGATTTTCCAGTATTTGCTAATGATGCTATTGTAAAGCCAGAGCGGAGAAGTGTTTATGAACTTCATCTTCCCTACACCATAGTACTTCGTTTAGGATGGGGCGGACCCAAAGGGATGCTTTATCTTTTTGTTTCCCAACCCATTTCACAGAACGAATCTAGAGGGTATTGCATCATTGGGAGAAATTATAACTTGGAAGAACCCGACACTATTTTACAAGACTTTGAAAAAGTAATCTTTGACCAAGACAAGCGCATTGTAGAGTCTCAGCGCCCTCGTCAAGTCCCTTTTGACTTGGCGGAAGAGTTACACTTGAAATTTGACACGGTTGCTATGAATTATCGACGAGCGATGAAACGGCATAATTTAGACTATTAACTTTTAAACCTTTGAGACAATTATATCTATTATTGGCCTTGCTGTTTTCTGTATTTTTTACGTTCGGACAACAACAAAAGACACTTATTAAAAATGTTAATCTTTGGGACGGAACGAGTAAAAAACTTCAGGAGGGGATGGACCTTTTGATTACAGATAATTTGATAACAGAAATTGCTAAAAATATTGTTGAGGCAAAAGCCGATCTTATCATAGACGGTAATGGAAAAACAATGATTCCAGGTCTGATTGACGCTCATGTTCATTTAGCATCAACCATGAGTTCTTCAAAAATCAGAAACGATATGGACTGGATGTATACCGCAATGCGTGCTGCAAAATCAGCAGAGAATTTTCTAATGCTTGGCTTTACAACCGTACGCGATTTAGGCGGTCCTTCATTTGGAATCAAAAAAGCAGTAGACGAAGACCTTTATCCTGGCCCTCGTATTTATCCATCGGGAGCATATATTAGTCAAACCTCTGGCCATGGAGACGGCCGAAATCCCAACGAACCAAGTACTCATTGGTCTGGAGGACCAATGCACCCTTCAGATGCTATGGGATGGTCTTTTGTTGTTGACGGAGTTTCTGAAGTTCTAAAAGCGTCACGTGAAAATTTGCGCAAAGGTGCTACACAGCTTAAAGTAATGGCAGGAGGAGGTATAGACTCTGAATTTGACCCCATTCATTCGATTCAATTTACGGTTGCTGAGATGGAGGCTGCAGTGCAAGCGGCAGCGGATTGGGATACCTATGTTGCGGTTCATATTTATAATGCAAAAGGAGCTATTCGCGCGCTCAATGCTGGAGTAAAATGTTTGGATCACGGGCATCTAATCAACGAAGAAGTCATAAAATTGCTAAAGGAAAAAGATGCTTGGCTTGTTCCCCAAACATTTTGGACAACAGCACCACCCGATTTTTGGGCTCCTGGCCTGGGGACTATTCCTCCTGAACTTGATTTGAAAATAAAACCTGTTTTAGCAGGAACGGTAAATGCCATGAACTTGGCAAAGAAGTATGCTGTGAACATTGGGTTTGGATCTGATGCCTATGGTAATTTAGGGTTTGAAAAACTAGCTTTAACAGAATTTACCGCACGAACACAGTGGTTTACACCTATCGAAATCTTAAAACAAGCTACTTCAGAAAACGCTAAGTTGTTAGGGTTATCGGGACAAACAAATCCCTACCGTGAAGGGAAATTGGGGGTTATTGAAGTGGGTTCTTATGCAGATCTCTTGATTTATCAGGGCAATCCATTAAAAAACCTTGATGTTATTGTTAAACCCAAGGAAAACTTGAAACTGATTATGAAGGACGGAAAGCTTTTTAAAAATGAACTTTCCTTTTCAACAAACTCTAATAATTAATATTTAAAGTAAGAAACAACTATTCGTTTAGAATTGTATTTACTTCTTCTTGAAATTCAAAGCTAAACTGATGTGAACTGTTTTTCCACATTATTGCAACATATTGATCTTTCAATAGAGACTTTATAATTCGCCTGTAGGCCAACCATACATTTTCTTCAAAAAGACCAATTCTATATTGATAAAATGAATTGTCAAAATCTCTAAAATTAAATGTTTGAAATTCATTTACTTGGTAGGCTTCATAGTCATCAAGGGGAATGTTTTTTTTAATTTTATAAAGCGCCTTAGTGATTACATCCTCGTCCATTTGGACTTTGTAGACCTCCATATCCGTTTCATTTAAGGCCTGTCTTATGGTAGCTTTAGCAAGTTGATTACTTTGCTTTACTTCCAAAGCAAGAAAAATTAGAGAAAGGACAATTGCAAAAACGCTTATTATTTCAATAATATTTCTGAATTTACTATTCATTTTATTTTAAAATTTAGTTCATGTTAATGTATTGAAAAAAATAGACATGAAAAAGAAGTTGATAGTAGTGAAGAAATTAAAAACCCTCCATTTGGAGGGTTTTTAATTGAATGAAAAGAAGGATTACTTTATTTAATCTCTTTTAACGCATTTGTAATTAAAGTATTCAAATGATTTTTATGTGCAATGCTGGCAATATTTCCTTTAGGATTTTTTGTAAGTTTTGCAATTTTATTTAGGTTATAAATAGCTAAAGACTTTGCAGGAACTTTGAATCTTGAGTTTGATTTCCCAACCACCATCTCAATCAAACGGCCCACGTAAACAGCTTGTAAATTTTGGCGGAAAGTATTTACATTTCCTTTAATATCTGCTTTGAATAAAGCATCATTCATGTCCGTCATAAATGCATCCAAATGGTATTGGTTTCCATACAATTCAGAGTCCATAATTCGCTGTAAGGTATTAGGATGCAAAAGGTGAGACAAAACGCGTGTTTGATAACCCAAAATTCTATCATGGATTTTTGGATCTTCAGGACCACTGAAAAAATCAAAACCACGACGCTGTTTTGCTAACGAATTATATATACTACTTGAAGCGGCAAAAGCATTTGGTGCAAACACATAATTTTCAATTGCTTTTAATGCTCTTTTCTGATCACGTAAACTTACCGGAGTATAAGGTACAGAACCCCCCTTTTGACCAATAGTAGAACGGTCTACATAAACCCCACCAACAAACCTTGAAAGCACATCACCCGCACGAGCTGATTGCGCGTTTAGTGTATAATATGCTCTTCTTAAATCTTCATAATTTTCACCATTTTCGCTCATTTTGGTTTTAATTTCTTTCATTGCTGCATTGACCAATGTAAAGCGATCAATAGAATAGGATATTTGGTCACTTGACAAGTCACCTGTCATTACCCTAGGATCAATTCCTTTTCCTGGAGAGCGCATATCATCCGCATCATTTCCAAAAATTAGCTTAGGTTCAGTGGAGCGAGCGAGCAAATCACTAAGCTCCTTCTCGTCTTTAAACGGAGTGTAACCAAACTGAATGGCCCAAATATCATAGGGCCCAACCGCCATATCAAAATATTGTCCTTGTTTTTCTTTATCTAAAGTAAGGTTGATTCCTGCATAATCCATTACAGAGCCTGTCAATGCTTTTCCTGCAATAAAAGAGGCGTCAGCCAATTGACTTGGAGTATAAATTACACTTGCTTTCATGTTGTGATTGAGACCTAAGGTATGGCCCACTTCATGCATGATAAGGGATTTCATCCCTTCATCAATAATCTGTTTTAAATCAGAAGCTGAAGCTCCAGAAACCTGTGCTAAAGTCTTTCCAAACAACATATTTTCATGCATTATATGTCCCATCGAACAAAATAATTGGGACTCTTGTGTTGTGTTAAATTCTATTTCCTCTTGAGTTTCAAGAGCCATATTTGCACTGGCCGAGGCAAATAATTTATCATAAAAAACTCTGTTGGTAAAATGAACAAACTCTAGCATGATGTCAGCGCCGATGATTTCTCCTGTACGTGGATTTGTCATACTCGGGCCATAGCCACCAAAAGGAGGGTTTGGAGAGGAGGTCCAACGCAGAACATTGAAACGAACGTCTCCTGCATCCCAATCTGCATCATCTGGCTGAACTTTTACTTCCATAGCATTTTTAAATCCAGCTTTTTCGAAGGCTTCATTCCAAGCCAAAACACCCTCTTTTATAGTTTCTCTCCATTCCAAAGGAGTACTGTTTTCGATCCACCAAGTAATTGGTTTTACAGGCTCTGAAATCGCAAGACTAGGGTCTTTTTTTACTAATCTCCAGCGGTGTACTAAATCTCTATAATTAGTTGTTTCCTCGGAGGTCATATTATTAACCTGAGTTGTAAAATAACCTACTTTTGGGTCATCGTAGTGCGGAGTATAACCCGCTTCAGGCATATTTAAAAAGGTATGAAAAACTTTAATAGAAACATTACGACCGTCTTTTATAGCATTAGAACCACCATTTAATACAGATGGGTTTTTGTAAACATATTCTGTTTTGATGTTTGTGTTTTCTGGATAGTTCTTTATGGACTCGATTTTCGATTTACTCTTATCAAAACTTCCCAGACTAAAAGCCATGGGAGAAGCTCCAGGTCTTTTTGGGTATTTAATTCGAGTTAATGTTTCTGAAAGAAAAAGGTCATTTGCATCAATTAAATAGAGCCCTTCTTCTTTATCATGAAATAAAACTTTATTACTTGTAATCACCGCATCTGATGTGTTTGCGCCTTCAGACCTTGCAAGTGGGTTTTCAGGGTCAAAGTAAAAATTAGTGTTGGGAGCCACAATTTCTATTTTATTAAAAAACTTTTTAATATTAATAATTGTAGATCCTCTATATGAACCTCTATAAGTTCCTGCTTCCGTTACTCCATCAGCGATTTGCGCGAAATAAATAAAATCTTTGTTGAGCTGATCTTCTTTTAAAACCATTTTAACGTCCCCTGTTAGGGTGTCTTGATAAATGGTAAAGAGGCCTTCTATTTTCGCACTTGACTCAGTGAGATCTGTAATGGTTTTTTCTTCTTTTTTATCGGAATCCTCCTTTTTCTTGTCTTGAGCAAGAACTAAATTTGAGAATATAAGAACGAATACTAAAAGCGTTTTTTTCATTTTGAATTATTTTTTAGATAGGTAAAACTATAAGAAAATTTTAAAAGAAAAGAATCCATTTTAAATTCCTTTTAATTTGTAGGGAGATTTAGGGTCAACTATTCAGATTTTCAACTCTTTTAGTTTAAAAACAATACCTTTAAATTAAATTGCATATATGAAATCCATCTGTTTAATTTTCTTTTTCTCTCCAATAGTTTTATTGGGACAAAATATAATTCCTCTTTCTGAAGAAGTTAAAAAAGAATATTTTGAAAGCGGCGCTTTAAAGTTCGAAAAGAATTTTAAAAATAAGGTACAGCATGGGAAAACTGTATTTTATTTTGAAAATGGGAATAGACGAATTGAACGGAATTTTAAAGAAGGTAAAATGCACGGCAAAGAGTTTTGGTACTTTCAAAACGGTCAAATAGGATGGGAGCAAAATTACGATAATGGAGTTCCTGAAGGGAAATGGATTTATTATTCTTCAGATGGAATCAAGCAAGCCGAAAAAGTATTTAAAGAGGGTAAAGAAGTTTCATATAGTGTTTTAGGGGAAAAAATAAGGGCAGACTAATTCATTAAAAGAATTTCTTCTTTAATCATCTGTTGAAGGGTTTGATTTGTCTCAATCGCCTCTTTTACAAAAGTGTTATAAGAGCTTTTAACATATATCATGTTTTGCAACTGCCCTCTGAAATAAGAGTCTTTTTTAAGTTTGTCTAGCTCTTTTTGGGCAATATAAAAATAGGGCATTTTAATACCTCCAAAATCAGTTTGCACTAGATCAGAAACAGAATCAATTTGAATGGTTTTTGCAACATAATCAATTCTTTTAAAACACAATACTTCATCGGCACTACTTTGATCAGTAATAAAATCATAATCGTTGCGGTAGTATTTTAAGATGTCTGTGATCATCTGCTGGTTGTGATAATTTTCTACAACTCCAGTGGCAATAAGTGATTTAATAGAAGTGTCATTAAAAAAAGTTCCAAAATAGGGTACGGTTTTGTTGTAGATAGCAGCAGTAATTACTCCACCCAGCAATTGTTTGGTAGTTTTTATTTGACTTTCATTTGACATTAAGGTAAGCTTAAAAATCGCTTCATCTGAGGTTAGGTCCTCCAGAATTCTAGTCAATCCTTCTTTTTGTTTTTGAATGGAGTTTAAATCTTCACCATATTCTTGAAGGTAAAAGGAGAGGGTAATCCCAAAAACAAGAACAAAAAACTCGAATAGATACTTTAAAAACAGTTTTTTCATGATATGTAAAATAGTTTTAAAAGATACTGTTTTAAAAAAACACATGAATTACACAAAAATAGAATAATTCATTTTGAGTGTTTTTTAAGCATTTTTTGTTCATTTTACGCACTTTTATATTAAAAAAAGATGTTTTTTACTCTTTTTTAACCAAAACTAGTAATCTAGGAATTTTGATTTTATGGCTTTATTTGGAACTTTACAGTTAGAGTATTGCCCAAACCAACGATATCTATTTGAGGCTAGTATTTTATAAAACACATCCAATATTTTTAGTGGAAGAAGCTTCAAGAGAGAACAAAAGAGGGAAAAGCGTTTTGTTTTATCAAGTAAATAAAGCACGGCCTGGCTACTTTTTAAGTATTCTCCCTCGGGAGTTAAAACAGAAATTGCTTCTGTAGTCACTATAAAGACCTGTTTTTGGGCAGTATTACTTGTAACATGGGAAAAATAAAATAGACTCTCAACATCATTTTTAATCAACCAAAGAATAGCACGATCACATAGGACACAGGTGGCATCGTAAAAAACAAGTGCTATTTTTTTAGTCATGGATTTACTTTTTCAAGGGTGATTTAAGTAAAGTTTGAAAAACTAACAGCGCACCGACAACGAAACTTAGAGTCATTAGTACCCCTGAGATAATAACAAGATATGAAACATAATGATAGTCTAACCAAATCAAATATATTCCACCAAAAGTTGTTAAAACTGAAACAAAAGGCTCAATGGTTAGTATGCTTTTCCATGTATTAGAAATTTCTGTTCCCCAGATTAAAATTCCCAACAGAAAAAAAATAAAAGAAAGGGAAAGGATGTGTGTATGGATTATGGTAAGCATTTCTCGCTCCCCTTTTTTAAATTTCATAACTTCCACTTCCGCAAGATCCTCATTTCCATTATAGTTTTCAACGACACCCTTTGGAGTATTACTTTCTGTTTGTCCAATAAATAAAAGCCCAGTAAAAAAGCCAATTCCAAGAACGATAACAAAAGCAGCGATAAACTGTTTAAAGGATTTTGGGAAGTTTCTTAAGGTGTAGTGAAATCCCATTAGATTTGTTTTTCAGATTCAAGTCTTTTTAACGAAACCATCACCTCGTTTATAGACTCTGTAATAGATTTTACTGAAATAGTAGCACCAGAAATGGCACTAATATTATCTCCATAAACAAAAGAGTCGTCTTCAGGACTTTCTATAAATTGAGACAACCACCTTTTGCTAGAAATTTCGCCACCATAGTTCTCTCTATAAATTAAAACCTTAACTTTTTTAATTTTTAGATTCAAATCAAAAAGCAACAAATATTCAAAGCTATCCGTTTTACTAGGAGCAGTTGCTATAATAGCATATCCTTTAAGCGCATCTTCAGAAATAATGTTAAAAAAGGAATGAGCTTCTAAAAAAGTACTCGTATTGAGTTTTTGTTCCTTTTGTTCGAGTGAAAAGGTCTCAAAAGGGAAGGTCGCAGAAATAGCTTTACGAGTTTCTTTTAGAATGTATTTCGACTCTCTATCTGAGTGGAGTTCTTTTGTCCAAGACGAAAGGCTTAGGAAAAGAAAAAGGAAGAAAGAAAGAAAAACTGTTTTTTTCATGTGTAAAAATAATTAAAACCAAATTCCTACACCCATATTAAATTGGCCTTTTGTAGAATTTGAGATTGCAGTAGATTTTGTTTGATAATCCATTTTATACACTGCACCAGGTGCAATATGATAGGAAAACCCAAACGTCCATTCTTTTCTATGGAATGCTTTGTTTTTGAGAACAATATTTCCCACTTCATGATGGGTGTTGAAGTTTTCATAACGGACAAATCCCTCTAAACGTTGTCTGTTTTTAAAAGGAAGAACATTATAAGCTGCTTCCAAGTAATACCCCATTAGTTTGCTTCCTAAATCACGCCCTGTTAATTCATTATAAAGATCGGTATCGATTAAAGAAGCCAGTGCATATTGCCCTCGAGCTGAAAACTTTTTATACGTATACCGTCCATCTATACCGAGCATAGAAACTCCAATTTCACTTCCTGGAATTTGATTCTGACCGTCTACAGCTTGCGTTTTCCCATGGTAGCCGGAGACCCCTAGGCGTAGACCTCGGATGCCATAAAAATCAAATTTTCCTGCAAAATTGACATGATTCATTGTAGATTCGGCTCCTTTTTGACGACCACTACGTAAGCCATTACTTCCTTTTAGAAGGCCAGTTTCACCGTTATGCGATAAAAAACCATTAAAGAGGTAGGCTTGATATCTAGCGCTGATTCTATTTAAGCGTCCAGACAACCCAATTCCAATTTCTCGCCATGTAGTCGGAATGATGTATTTGTCTAAACTGGGGCGTTCCACACCATTAAAGATAGTTGGTTCATGAAACTCATTAATTATACCCATGGGTACAAGCATAAGCCCCGCACGTATGTTGAGCCCTTGAGTTAAGTTATAATTTACAAAGGCTTGTTCTACATAAACTTCTTTTACGTGTTCAAATTCAATTTCAGTAACAAATTGAACCCGCTCATCAAATTTATACCCAAAAAGTAAAACCAAGCGTTGAATGTCTATTTCAGCATTTAAATTTTCGGGTTTGTTATATAAAACCTCCCCATAACCACCTAGTGTAATTCCTTGTGGAAGTCCTGCAAGATTATTTAAAATTCTTTGGTTGGAGCTGATTTGAAGTGAATCATAACTTTGTTTATTTTGTCCGGATAAAACAAAACTAGAAAAGATAATAATTAATGATAGTAGGGCTTTACGCATTTATTTATAATAAGTCTAAATTAACATTAGGCAAATATAATAAGTGTTTCTTAAATTGACAAACTATTTAGAACAATTATAAATAAGTAAAAATCCCTTTGATTTCGTCTTTGTTTTTTAAGTTAGAATAGATTCAGTCCTTTTGTTAATTTGTGTATTTTTGATACAAATCACTTTATATGAGACTTCTACTGTGTTTATTTTTTACCACAATAAGCCTTTTTGGGCAAGATTATTTTACAGAGCGTTACCAACCTTTTAATGAGAATATTCCCTCACCAAAAAAGTTTTTAGAATATGAAATCGGATCACAACACACGCGTCACGATATGATTGTGAGTTACCTTGAGGAGATAGCTTCCCACTCAGATCGGGCTCAGATTATATATTATGGCAAAACCCACGAAGGGAGAAAATTGCCTTTATTGCTCATCAGTACAAAAGAAAATTTAGCGCAATTAGAATCCATTCAAAAAGCACATTTGGATTATGCACAAGGCCGGTTATCCGAAGAGCCAGATGTACCCTTAATTATAAATTTGGCTTATAACGTTCACGGAAATGAACCTTCCAGTTCAGAAGCCGCCCTGCTTGCAGCTTACACTTTAAGTGCATCTGAAAATGACCAAATACAATCGTTTAGAAAAAAGGCCATTATTTTTGTAGACCCAACCATCAACCCTGATGGGCGAGACCGGCATACCCAATGGGCAAACACCTATAAAGGGACACCTTTAGTTTCAGACCCAATGGATGCAGAGCATAACGAGGCTTGGCCAGGAGGTAGAACAAATCACTATTGGTTTGATCTTAACCGGGATTGGTTACTCGCAATAAATCCAGAAAGTCAGGGAAAACTAAATTGGTATCACCAATGGTATCCAAATGTGGTTACTGATTTTCATGAAATGGGATCGCAGAGCACTTATTTTTTTGAACCGATGAAACCAAACGGATCCTTAGATCCCATCATGCCAAAAGATAATTATGTAAAGCTGAACAATTTATTTGGCACTTATTTTTCAAAAAACCTGGATAGTATAGGCTCTCTTTATTTTACTAAAGAAGCTTTTGACGGAACCTATCCTGGATATGGTTCTTCCTACCCTGACTTACAAGGAGGGTTAGGATTACTCTTTGAGCAGGCAAGTTCTCGAGGACTAAAACAAAAAACAAAATATGGGTACATTACTTTTCCATTTACCATCAGAAATCAGTTTGTTTCAAGTTTAGCAACGGTTCAAGCGGCTGTAGAAAATAAAAGCTTATTGCGAAAATACCAAAAAGACTTTTTCAAAAGTGCCATGGAACGCAGTGCAAAAAGTAAGATAAAAGCCTATGCATTCACTGAGCCAGATCAAAACAAAAACAAAGCATTTATTGATAAACTTTTGCAGCATAAGGTGGAGGTTATTAAAACAGCTGAAAATAGTTTTGCCGTTCCTACCCAACAACCCCAATACCGAATGGTTCAGACCTTTTTTGAAACGTATGAAAACTATCGAGACAGTGTTTATTATGATGCTTCAGCATGGTCTGTGGCTAATTTTTATAACATTAAATACAATTCTTTGACTAAAGTTCCAGCAGGAACACCCGTAGTTTCAATTAAGAATCTAATCGCCTTAAAACCACTAGAACCTTCTTCTTATGCTTATGCTATAGATGCAAAAGATTATAACGTACCGGCCTTTATTTTTGATGCGCAACAACATAAAATAGTGGTAGCGTCTGCGTTTAAACCTTTTAGTACAAAGGAGAATAAAGATTTTTCTTATGGTTCATTAATGATCCCTGTTGCTTCTCAAAAGCTATCAGAAAAAGAAGTACATGTTGTTTTAAAAAAATTACAAGCAAAACATGGGCTTCAAGTCCATAGCCTCTCCACAGGATTCAGTACCCAAGGAGTTGATTTAGGAAGTCGAGCCATCCGACCTTTGGATCAACCCAAAGCATTGATGCTTATTGGCAACGGAGTTCGTTCCTATGAAGCTGGTGAAGTATGGCATTTATTGGATACCCGTGTTGGAATGCCCATTACTAAAGTTAGACAAGATTATTTTTCCCGCGTATCATTAGAGGACTATAACACGATGATTTTAGTTTCTGGAAATTATAAATGGGATGAAAAAACGACAGAAAGAATAAAAGAATGGGTAAACAATGGAAATACAATAATTTCAATTGGAACAGCTAATAACGCATTGATTAAGTATAAAATCATAAATGAAAAGCGCGTTACCCTTAAAAAAGATTCAACAGCTACAGCTTCAATAAAACCCTATGTAGACGCAGCTGAAAATTTGGGTAGGGAACAGTTAGGAGGGATCTTTTTAAAAGGAAATATAGATTTAACACATCCACTCGGTTTTGGGTTTACCCAAAAAAATGTCAGTTTGTATAAAAATAATTTAGTTTGGCTTGAACCAAGTAAAAGCAGCTATGGCACTCCAGTTCTTTACGATAAGGACCCTCATGTAGACGGCTATATTTCAAAAAATATTCGAACTAAATACCTTCCAAAGGCAGCGCCAGTTTTAGTAAGCAAAGTAGGAAAGGGACGGGTTATTTTATTTGCAGAAAATCCAAATTTTAGGGGAACCACTTATGGCGCCAATCGATTATTTTTAAATGCGTTATTTTTAGGAAACCACATCAGTGTCCCCAGGTTTCAAGGAGAATCCAATAATATGGAATTTGAACATTAAGGAATTAAAAGTGTGCGTTTGTAGGTGACGGATTCTATTTTTTCCTTCGTATATAAAACAGGGAAATAGCGGTCTTCAGCCCAATCTTTGAAAAGATTATTGTAAAAAGGACTTTCTGGATTCCCTGATTGTCCGGGTGCATTAGTTCCTACTGTAGCATCCCAATCTCCTGTATTAACAATCATTCTAAAACTAGCACCACTACTTTGACGGTCATTTCCCCCCGTCGATCCTGGGGTGTAGGCATTTCCTCCTCTAGGAAGTGGACCCAGGTTAAGTTTTGATCCAGCTGCTTCATTACCAATACTTCCAAGGGCATGTTCCATAAGACTGTGCTTAAATTTAGCCTGACCATAGTTCCATTTTTTGGGATCTGAACCCAATTTTTCTTTTAGATTTACAATAGATGCAAGGAATGTTTCCTTTAAAAAAGCGTCGCGTATTTTTACTGATTCAAAGAAAGAAGTTTTTGGATTTTCAATCCAATCTATAATAGGCTTTAACTGTAGCGAAGTTACGTAAGGCTTTATTTTTTCTGGCATAAAGGAGTTATAAGCCTCTTTTTTTATTTCATTTTCCCAGCTAACATAAATAGCAGCTTCAATTGAAGAAGCGTTTAATTGAAAATCCCAATTCAGAAGCCGATTTTTTTGTTCGGCTTCAAAACCTTCAAATGAAAGCTTTTTAAGCATTGGGACTAATGTCCTTGCAGGAAGTGAGGTGACATCAACTTGAAGCGCTTTCATGTCATTCATATTCAACGTATTATTCTTTTCAAGAACTTCATTTACTCGATCACCCCTGTAAGGGTCTGACCACGAATACCCTATTGCATTCCAGTAAGAATAGTCTTTGGGAGTTACATTTTGATTAGCGGTTGCAATAAAACCTTTCTCTGGGTTTAATGCATTGGGTTTTTGAATAATAGGCAAGTAATCATTCCATTCATATTTTCCATTTGCGGGCACAGGAACAAGACCACTGTGATTGGATCTTATTGGAGCGATTCCCACTGCCTGCCATCCAATATTTCCTTTTTTATCTGCCCAGATCATATTTTCTCCTGGAATATTGCTGTAAGTACATGCCTCTTGAAATTGCTCCCAAGTTTGCGCTTGGTCCATTCGTAAAGAGGCTAAATAGGGAGAGCCCCCGGGCTCGAGCCAAGCACATCGAACGGCATAAGCAATGTTCTTTTGTTCATTGCGATAGGTCACAGGACCATGATGACTGTAATAAAGGCGTACTTTTTCTGGAGCACCTCCTTTTACGGGAATTATTTCTTCAATTACTGTAAAATCTTTCCAAACGCCATTGTGTTTGTATTGTAACGCATTCTTAGGGTTTATTTCGTATTGATAAAGGTCTTCACCATCAGTTCTAAAAACAGTTAAACCCCATGCGCCAAATTCATTATGCCCAATTGAAATTCCTGGAATTTCAGGTTCTCCACCTCCAATAACATTCCATCCCGGGGCCACCAAATGTGCCATATATCTGAGGGAAGGTACTGCGATCGTGCGATGGGGGTCATTGGCCATATAGGTATTACCGTCGGCTGTTTTATTTCCAGCGACTACCCAATTATTACTACCTAAATCTAAAGAATCTTCAGAAAGGTCATTATAAAGATTCAGAAACGCCATGGACTCCTTTTTTCTGAAGGATTCTTTGAGATGTTCTTCTTTAAAACGGACCGTTTTTCTGTAAGCAAAATAGGGAGCAAGAATGTCTTCAAATAAAATAGCTTTGTCTATTTCTTTATCTAAATTAATTTCAGGGTCTTGGGGGTGAAACCATAATAATTCTTTGACCTTTTCTGCACCTATAAGTGCGACAGCTCTCCCTATTTGCAATTCCTGACCAATGTTTCCTAATAGACCTTGATGCCTAGAAATGACCACCTCTGGAGTCCATAGTTGTGGAGAAATACCGAGCATTTTAAAAGGTAAGGGTAGCTGTTCAGGGGTTTTTAAAATTTCTTTGATATAACTATTTACGCCCTGAACATAGGATTCAATAATTTCTTTTCCCTCCGGATGATAGTGATTTAATTCAGTGGTTATATCTCCTCTAAATTGAAAAAGGCGTGTTCCAATATCACGTGCTAATTCATCTGGGCCTAAAATTTCAGCTACGGTGCCAGTAGACTGTCTACGCCAGATTTCAAATTGGAATAAGCGATCTTGAGCAGCAGCATATCCCTGAGCAAAAAAGAGATCTTTTTGGTTGTTAGCATAAATATGGTTGATCCCCCATTCATCACGTAATATTTCTACCGAGTCAGTTAGACCCCCAACTTTTTTTTCTTCAGATAAATAGTTTTGTGTTGAGGAATTGCAACCTAAAATGAAAACAAACATCAGAGAGACAAAAAACATTTTCATACCGTAAATTTTAATTAAAATGTATCAGAAGCAGGAATTAAACGGGCGTGAAGATCCACCTCCTCCATGTCTTGATCAAGGGGGAACATAGGTCTTTTGATTCTCTTATATCCCAATCGATCAAGGTCTTGATCCACCCCACCTGGGGTGAGTGCCATAATCCAATCTCCTCTCATTTCGTATAACTCTGGGACTAGATATCCAATTTTTACCACCACAATATCTGCAGTTCTTGGATCTAGACCTAGATTGGTAAAGTCTTTTTCATAATGATAGGGCTTCCGTTTTTTAGTAACAATTATTCGGATACTTCCTACTTTAACAACAACCTCTGTTTCTGCATGTACATCTCCTTGAAGAATTGCTTCCACCACACCATTTATAAGTAAGGGGGGTGCAAAGCGATCATCTACCTGCGCTCCTACATATGCTGAGACCGTTCCGCCTACACCTGCTTTTTCTGCTGCTAAAATCATTTCTGGGCCAGGGATTGAAGCATAAATAAGCGAAGGTCCCTCGGCTGTATTAAAAGCCTTATTTGCTAATAATTCTCGGAGGGTCCACGTTACATCACCAGCTCCTCCGGCGGTTGGGTTGTCTCCCATATCACTTATGATATATGGTTTTTTGTTAGATTTTAAGGCAAGTTCCAGGCTTTTTTCAAGGCTAGCAGTTGGAGCGACAAATTCGAATTCATTTCGAACGTCCCAAAAAGCTTTTGCTAAAATTTCAGCACTCTCGGTTACCGCGACTTGGTCATCACCTGTTACCATTACTACAGCATGATTTCTAGGCTCATCTGCCCAGGCATAGCCAATCCATATTGCAGCATCAATGACACCTTCTTTTTCGGTCATCGGCTTTATTTTTGCGTACAGACTTTTTCCAGGTTCAATTCGAGTACTTGTCTTTTCACCAGGTAATAATATAGGAACTGGAATCCATGCTTTAAATTTTGGTTTTCCCTTACCAGAGGCGATTCGGTCTAAAAGGTTGTCTACCGCTCTTTGTTTTGACTCTAGTGCATCTTCATGAGGAGCCATTCGATAACAAGTAATCAAATCAGAATGTTGGGCAAGACGTTCAGAAACATTTCCATGTAAGTCCATAGAAGTTGAAATGAGTGTTTTAGTCCCAATCAAAGCTCTTATTTTTTCTATAAAATCTCCTTCGGGATCATCTATCCCCTCCACACTCATTGCCCCATGTATGTCAAAAAAGAGACCGTCATAAGGCATACCTTCTTTTAAGAGTGTAAGTGTTTTTCCTACCAATGAATCATAAGCTTTTCGAGTTACTATTCCCCCGGGAAGCGCATGACCCCTTAGGGTTGGAATCCAGGTTGCAGCAAGTCTCTGGGCTGAAGTTTCCTCTAAAAAAGGATAATATTTTAAAACATCTTCACCTTCTCTGGCTAAAAAAGCATCTATCTCAGATTTTGCAGGTGAGAACGTGCTGGATTCAATCGCTAAACCAGCAATGGCAATTCTTGGTTTTGGCGCTTCATTTTTAGCGTTTGAGGATTGACAACTTTGGATTATTACCAACCCAAATAAGATAAACAAGGACTTTTTAATAAGTGGAAACATTGATTTAATTTTTTAATAAATATAAAGAACTTTATGCCAATGATTTTAATTAAGAAATTATTCCTTTGAAAGGGTTTTTAATTATCTTGATACAAAGTTTAATAAATCAAAAACGCATTTAAATACATTCATCAATGAAAAATGTTTTCTATTGGTCCATTGTTGCTGCTTTAGCAGGATTATTATTTGGATTTGACACTGTTGTAATCTCAGGAGCAGACAAAAAATTACAAAATCTATGGGAATCTTCAGATGGTTTTCATGGTACAGTTGTCATGGGGATGGCGCTTTGGGGAACTGTCGTGGGTGCATTATTTGGATCTTTTCCAACGCAACGTTTAGGGCGTAAGACAACTCTTTTTTGGATTGGTGTTTTGTACACCATTTCAGCTGTAGGTTCAGCTTTGTCGAATGACCCTATTGTCTTTGCAGTATTTCGTTTTATAGGTGGTTTGGGAGTTGGTATTTCTACCATTGCTGCACCAGCATATATTTCTGAAATTGCACCTCCTAAAGACAGAGGACGTTTGGTTGGACTGTATCAATTTAATTTAGTTTTCGGAATTTTATTAGCTTTTCTTTCAAACTATTTGTTAAGTGACATTGGAGATAATGCCTGGAGATGGATGATGGGGGTTGAAGCTTTTCCAGCCATACTTTTTACCTTATTATGTTTGACGATTCCTAAAAGTCCTCGTTGGTTGATCACCCGTGGCTTAGTGGATGAAGCAAAAGCTATTTATGCAAAAGTAGACCCAAACGGTTCGTTTGATCAATTGTTGCAAGAAATAAATCAAAGTGTTACAAGTGAAAATAAATCAGAATCAATTTTTAATAAAAAATACCGGTTCCCATTAAAACTCGCATTTTTAGTTGCATTTTTTAATCAACTTTCGGGAATCAATGCATTTTTATATTATGCTCCTCGAATTTTTGAGGAAGGAGGACTAGGAGAGAGCGCATCCCTTTTAAGCAGTATTGGTATTGGAGTAACAAATTTAATTTTCACCTACATAGGAATTTCTTTAATTGATAAAAAGGGAAGAAGAACCCTGATGTATTATGGTTCTTTTGGATACATTATTTCTTTGAGTTTGGTGGCTTGTGCCTTTTTCTTCGAATGGGGAGGGCTTTTAATTCCAATTTTCTTATTCCTCTTTATTGCAGCCCATGCGATAGGACAAGGAGCTATTATTTGGGTCTATATTTCTGAAATATTTCCAAATCATTTAAGAAATGCTGGCCAATCTTTTGGAACTAGTGTCCATTGGGTTTTAGCTGCAATCATCCCTTCGCTTGTTCCGCTTTTATTTAGCTCAATAGGGGCAGGAGTAGTTTTTTCTATTTTTGCATTCTTTATGGTTTTGCAGTTGCTTTTCGTACATTTTATGATGCCCGAGACAAAAGGGATTTCTTTGGAAGAATTAAGCGACAAATTAATTTCTGATAATATTAATTCAAAAAAATGATTTCATTTAAACAAACCTTTTTCTTTGCAGCACTAATATTTTTTTGCGTTACCGCATGTAAAAATTTTGATAGCAATACAGACAGAATGAATAAATTTAAAACTGAAGAAGCAAAATATCGCCCTTTATTTCATTTTTCTCCAGAGAATAACTGGATGAATGATCCTAATGGTATGTTTTTTTACAAAGGGATTTACCATTTATATTTTCAGCATAATCCAAATGAGAGTGTCTGGGGACCAATGCATTGGGGGCATGCAACAAGCAAGGATTTAAAGCATTGGGAAGAACATTCAATTGCTTTAATTCCAGATGATTTAGGGACAATATTTTCTGGAAGTGCCGTGGTAGATTACAACAACACTTCTGGTCTTGGGACCACACAAAATCCCGCGATTATTGCTATATATACAAATCATGATAGTGAAAAAGCAGACAAGAAAGAGGCAATTGATTTTCAAACACAGAGTATTGCTTATTCTCTAGATGATGGTTTTACTTGGACGAAATACACAAAAAATCCGGTGCTTAAAAATCCGGGAATAATAGATTTTAGAGACCCAAAGGTCTTTTGGTATGAACCCAATCAAAAATGGATTATGTCCTTAGCTGCAGGACAAGAAATACAGTTTTTTGAATCCAAAAATTTATTATCCTGGTCTTATTTATCTTCTTTTGGTGATGGTATAGGAAATCATGGAGGTGTTTGGGAATGTCCTGATCTTTTTCCGCTTCCTGTAAATGGAAAAGGAATTAGCAAGTGGGTACAACTAGTGAGTATTAATCCTGGTGGACCTAACGGAGGGAGTGCGACTCAGTATTTTGTTGGAGATTTTGATGGAAAAGTATTTACTGTCGACCCTGATTTTCAAAAAGCAATGGAAAAGGATCATTCTTATTGGATTGATTTTGGAAAAGACAACTATGCAGGGGTAACATTCTCAAATTGGTCAAATGAGGCTAAGGGTGTTTTATATTTAGGCTGGATGTCTAACTGGGAATATGCAAATCAAGTTCCTACAACCAAATGGAGAAGTGCTATGACACTACCCCGGGAACTAGAATTAACAGAAAATCAAGAGGGCTATAGACTACGCTCAAAGGCCCCCAAAGACTGGGAGAAATACACGACTAAGACTTTAGAAAAAGAAACCTTTTCTCATCAAAAAGAAACACTTTTAATTGAAAAGGGTACCCTTGATTTATCTGCGTTTCAAATAAATTTAAACTTGGTCAACCTGGAGAATAATAAATATACATTTTTACTTGAAAACAGCATGGGTGACTCTCTTATGTTTGGTTATGATCAAAACAAGCATCAGTTTTTTATTGATAGAAGTCAGTCCGGGGAGACTAGTTTTTCTGAAACCTTTAGTGCAAAACCCTCAACAGCCCCTAGAACCAAAATGTCTGATTCATTAGATATTTATTTTATTGTTGATAAAATGTCTCTAGAAGTATTTTTTGACGAAGGAGAGACGGTAATGACAGAGATCTTCTTTAGTCAGTCACCCTTTGAAACACTGAGCTTAAAAACGAATGCCGAGACCGTTAAAATTGAAAACTTACAAATTAGAGAACTAAGTAAAAAGTAGTTTTGTTTTAAAAAAGAAAAAGGAGAAATTCATTGCCTGTAGAACGTTTAAAAGCACTTGACAGAATGTATAATTTATTATCTTCGGAATTCAATTTTTTTAACAATGAAATTTACCTTCCATAAAGTTACCCTCAAAAAAAGATTCCCATTAGCAATAAGTAGAGGGGTGAGATATAATTCAGAGAATCTTTTTGTTTGCTATGAAAAAGACGGACATATAGGCTGGGGTGAAGCAGCCCCAGGAAATTCTGAGGGTGCTGCAACAGCTGAGGCTGTTCAAGAGGCTTTGGAAAATTTTATTGCAACTGGTATTGAAGGATTTTCCATTCAAGAATTATATGATCGAGCAAGAGAAATGAAAATTCCTCCGTGTGCTTATGTCGCTTTAGACACAGCTTTTTGGGATTGGACAGCAAAAAAAGCGCAACTCCCTTTACGTCAATTATTAGGTTTTTCAAAACCACATACTCCCACTTCAGTGACCATCGGAATAAATCCTCCTGAAGTGATAAAAGAACGTGTTCCTTTGCTTTTGGACGGAACAACAGTTCAATCCCTGAAGATAAAATTAGGCTCGCCCGAAGGGATTGATGCTGACAAAACTATGTTTGAACAGGTGGTTGAAAGCACTAAAAAATATCCGGTTAAGCTTCGTGTAGATGCAAATGGAGGATGGGATGTAAATCAGGCCCAACATATGATGCAATGGCTTGCTGATCGAAAGGTAGATTATATAGAGCAGCCCTTAAAAGAGGGAGATGAAGCAGGATTAAAGACACTTTTTAAAAGCCGACCACTCCCTATATATGTTGATGAATCTTGTCGTTTTTCTCAAAACATTCCTTCCTTTGCTGCCCATGTAGACGGGGTAAACATGAAATTAATGAAATGTGGGGGTATAACAGAAGCCCTTAGGATTATTGGAACGGCAAGAGCACATGGGTTAAAAACAATGATCGGGTGTATGAGTGAATCTTCTGTTGCTATTGCTGCAGCTGCAGCTATGACAGGAGGAATTGACCACATCGATTTAGATTCACATTATAATTTAGCTCCAGATCCCGCTCATGGTGCGCCTCTTATAAACGGAGTAACACTTCCTCCCGAAATTCCTGGGCACGGGGCTTATTTAAAAGAAGAATTTTATGCTTAATTCCAAACAAAAAATTGCTGTTTATATGGAAGGCCATATTGATAGTGACTATGGCAAAATGGGAACTGGAGTGGTTCGCTATTTAATGAACCCAATTGTTGCAGTAATTGACAAAGCACTGGCAGGAAGACAAATGAGTGAGTTTATGGATACCACTAAGTCCGTTCCGATATTAGCTTCACTTAAAGAAGCAATTTCAAAGGGAGCTGAGGTATTGGTTCTTGGAATTGCTCCATCAGGTGGAAGAATTCCTGATTCATGGAATAGTGTCATTGAAGAAGCTTTGGAAAATGGATTATCAATAGTCAATGGCTTACATGATTTATTACAGCCTAAATGGCAATCTAATATCAAGAACCCTGAAAGGCAGTGGATTTGGGATATACGTGTCCCTCAGTTTATTCCAGATATTGCAACAGGTAGAGCAGCAAACCTTGAAAATAAGCGGGTCTTATTTGTTGGTACAGACATGGCGGTTGGAAAAATGACCGCAGGTTTAGAACTATACTCATGGCTTCAAAAAGAGAAAGTTAATGTAGGTTTTGTGGCTACGGGACAAATTGGAATTACGATTACCGGAAAAGGAATTCCACTAGATGCTTTTAAGGTAGATCATGCCTGCGGTGCAGTTGAACAAGTTGTTATGGAACAAGCAGATAAAGAAATAGTTCTTATTGAAGGACAAGGTTCTTTATTACATCCAGGGAGTACAGCAACCCTTCCTTTGATGAGAGGAAGTTGCCCAACACATCTAATTTTATGTCTTCGGGCAGAAAAAACCACCCTTAGAAGCCCCGAACATATTAAGATACCAGATTTGAACGATTTTATTGCTTTAAATGAGTCTTTGGCAACAGTAGGGGGTACATTTCCAAAGGCAAAAGTCATAGGAATTGCCGCTAATACAAGCATGCTTTCTCTTGAAGATGCTGAAATATATTTGAAAAAAACAGCAGAAAAAACAGGGATATTAGTTACTGATCCTGTTCGGTTTGGAATTGACTCAATAGGGAAGCATATCGCTTCAAGTTAATACATCTTGTCACGATCTACTTGGTATCGTGGAGTAAGTCCTTTTTTGACAAGATCAAAGCTTTCTAAAACTTGCAATACACCTTGTTTTGGATACGTTAAACTGGCAATGTGTGGGGTAATTTTAACTTTGGGATGCTCCCACAAGGGGCTTGATTTCACTAACGGTTCTTGTTCAAAAACATCAAGAAAAGCTCCTGAGAGTATATTTGCATCTAGGGCCTCTAGAATGTCTTTTTCTACTTGAACTGCACCTCGTGAAACATTAATAAGATAAGTGGGGTGTTTTAGCTTGTCAAATAAATTCTTACTCAATAAACCATTGGTTTTGGATGTAAACGGAACGGTACAAATTAAAACGTTAATTTTTGTAAGAAAAACATCAAGCTCTTCGCCGCTGAAGGAGGGGAAAGGAGTTTCTTTGGGGCTATTGCTATAACCAAAAACAGAAAAACCCAAATGATCTAGTTTAGTTGCCGCATCCATCCCAAGGTGACCCGTACCCAGCACACCAATTTTTAAATCTTTTTCGCTGATCTCAAATTGAGACCAATGTTTATTTTGTTGTGCTATTTGAAAATCATAAAATGACCGTTGGTGGTTTAAAACAGCCATTAAAATATAATTGGTCATTGAAAAAGCCATCATTGGGTCAACCACTCTGCATATAGGAATTTGTTTAGGGATACTTTCATCGGAAAAGATATGGTCTACCCCAGCACCCATTGAAAAAATTAATTTTAAGTTTTTGAACTTTTTAAGGGAATTTTCAGGCTGCCTCCATAACAATGCACATTCCACATCTTCAGGAGTATCTGTTTCCGCTCCAATTAATATAGGAATATGAGGTGCAATTTTATCAAAACCTTCTTTCCATTTTTGCGTTGGAACAGGAGGGGCTATTATAGCAAAACGCATAAAATTTGTTTTAACAATTGATTTCTAAAGATACTTCAATTTGAGTACTTTTGACTATATCAAAAACCAATATCATGAAAGTCATTTTAAATAAAATTTTCATTCCTCTTCTTTTCTTTATGGTAATGAGTTGTGCTAAAGATTCTGAGGCACAAGAAATAGAAAAAGATTTATTTAAGGAGATCGCAGAAAAAATTTTAGCAAAAACAAATGATATAAGAAAATCTCAAGGGAAAACGGACCTAGCTCAAAATGATGAAATGGATATTCTAGCAACTTTACACAGTGAAAATATGGTTGACTTTAATTTCTTTGCTCATGTCGATCACGAGGATAAATCCCCCTCAGAACGCGCTAATGCGCTATCCTTTTCATGGACAAGCATCGCTGAAAACATTGGTCAAGTTCCTTGGTTTGAAAATGTGAGTTCTTGTGGAGACACAAGATCGGCAGAAGCTATTTCAAACTGTGTGGTAGAAGGCTGGAAAAATTCACCAGGACATTATACCAATATGATTGGAGACTATTCAGAGTTGGGCGTAGGAATTGCTTTTACAAAAGATAGTATTGCCTTTTTTACACAGGTATTTAGAAATCCCTAACTATTTACAATGATAATCAGCAGCTCTTGTTGCAATTTGATTATTGGGTTTGACATTTACTTTATAACCAAGTGAATTGGCCCACCCTTTTGTGGCTGAGATTAATTTATTGGATTTGAAACTTTCATCTTCGTTGTAATCCATATCAATTTGAACTTTAACACTTATTTTTTCAGTAATCCATTCGGCTAAATCAATACTTAACTCAGCTTCTTTCCACAGTCGAGTCCACATGTCTCGTATGATACTCATTGTTGATTTACTCAAAATATAATGCACTCCTCGCGACCCAAGCCGATAGGCGATAACGGTAGTATATCGAGATTCTTTATTGATGTTTTGGGAATCGGTACCAATATGAATTTCAGCATAAGGATAGTTTTTGATTACCTCTAACGTATGGGTTACAGGGTCAATACGATTACCATGGATGTCTTTGAATAGGAGCATTTTTTAAAACTTACTTAAATATACTAATTTGGCTTGAACAAACGCAATTCATTTTTATGACACCTATTTTATTTAACATATGTAACCTAACAATTCTCTTGGTCTGGAGTCTCATCCTATTTCTACCAAAATGGAAAATATCTGAGCAGTTAATCTCATATCCTTGGGTCCCTCTTGGAATTAGTTTTTTTTACACTTATTTTATTATTGTCTCAGGAGGTTTGGCAGAAGCTGATTTTTCAAGTCTGGATGGAATTGTAACCCTTTTTAAAAACACAACACCAGAGTCTGCTGCTGCTGGCTGGTTACATTATCTTGCTTTTGATTTTTGGGTTGGTTGCTGGATCATTCGGCACAGTAGAAAAAACAACATTGCTCACTTAGCTATTATTTTTCCTCTTCTTTGTACGTTTATGTTGGGACCCATTGGAGTAATGATGTATAGTTTTTTACTGTTTGGAATCAGACAGTTTAGGAAGGCCAAATAAAACGAATATCTTGTTTAAGTTCAGCATGTAAAGAATTTGCTACGGGACAAGTAAGCGCTGCTTTTTCAAGAATTTTTTGTGTTTTTTCATCAAAGGCATTTGGGAGCGAAACAGCGATTTTTATTTCAACAATGCGACGCGGATTTGTACCCATAATTTTTTTCACCTCTGCTTTGGTCCCCTCGATATCTACCTCTAGGTCGCGTGCTTTTATCCCCATGATTGTAATCAAGCAAGAGGCCAGTGCAGTGGCAACAAGATCGGTAGGCGAAAAAGCCTCTCCTTTTCCTTGATTATCAACAGGAGCATCGGTTATGATTATTTTTTCTGAGGCCAGATGTGTGGCCGTAGTTCTGAGATTTCCAAGGTACGCTACAGTACTAGTCATAGTTTACAAACTTTTTGATTAAGAACCCCATTCATTTAAAATAATGACGAATCCTATTCAAAAATAAAAAACTTTAATTTGTAATGTGTATTTTAGAATCAAAGTATTAAAATGAAATTAAAATGGACTTTAAAGATTGTTTTTTTAATCTGCGCGATTTTGTGTAGTGTTATCGTGGGAATTATGTATACCAAACTTTCTTTTATTGACTGGCCTTATGCAATTGTTGGATTCGTTTTTTTAATTATTTCTTTCGCAATTCCAGTCAAAAAAAAGGTTTAATCATTAAAAAATTTAAAAAAATGAAAAAATTAATTTATGTCTTAACTGCTATAGGAATGCTATTTTCAGTTCAAGCACAAAACAAAAAAACCCTTAAAAAAGGAGTTATTCAAGATGTTGAAACGCAAAAAAAGGAATTAATTGAGATTAGTGATACCATTTGGGGAGCAGCAGAAATTGCCTTTCAAGAAACGGTTTCTTCTGAGACTTTAATTGCATATGCAAGGGCCAATGGCTTTGAAGTAGAAGTGGGTGTCGCTGAAACGCCAACCGCTTTTGTTGCGACTTATGGAAGTGGAAAACCCGTCATTGGAATTTTAGGAGAGTTTGATGCGTTGCCAGGTATTTCCCAAAAAACAGTACCTAATAAAACACCACTAAAGGCAGGTGCTGCAGGACACGGTTGTGGGCATAATCTTTTTGGTACAGCAAGTTTAGGGGCTGCGGTTGCAATAAAAAACAAGATAGCTTCAGGAGAATTGAAAGGAACCGTAAAATTCTTTGGTACTCCAGCAGAGGAAAAGTTTTTTGGAAAATTGTGGATGGCAAGAGCGGGTTTATTTGATGATTTGGATGCTTGTGTAGACTGGCACCCTGCAGATCACACCGAAGCAGATGTGCAAAGTACGTTGGCTTTAGTCGATTTTAAAGTAGAGTTTTTTGGGCAAACAGCACATGCCTCAGCCGATCCATGGAATGGTCGAAGTGCGTCCGATGCATTGGAATTGTATACACATGGAATCAATTCATATCGTGAACATGTAAAGCCAACCGTTAGAATTCATTATCATATTCAAGATGGAGGTCAAGTGGTCAATGTTGTTCCTGACTATTCTAGATTGTGGGTACGTGTTCGTGATACAAAAAGAGAGGGAATGAATGAGGTGTACAAGCAGGTTGTAAAAATGGCTGAAGGTGCAGCGATTTTAGCTAATGTAGACTATGAAGTAAACTTGATTTCTGGAATTCATGAAGTGCTCCCCAATCGTGCGGGAGGAGCTGCAATTCAGAAAAATTTGGAACAATTGGGGGCCATAGATTATACGGATGAAGAACAAGATTTTGCCTATAAAATCCAAGAAGCGACTTTCAAGCCTAAAATTGGAATTGACGGATCAATCAGTCCTTTAAAAGCGACAGAAGAACATCCTATGGGAGGTTCTACAGATGTTGGGGATGTTAGCTTTTTAGTGCCCGTTGTTCGATTAGGAGTGACTACTGCCCCAAAGGGAACCCCCTGGCATTCCTGGGCTGTAGTTGCCTGTGGCGGAATGTCTATTGGCCACAAAGGGATGGTCTATGCTGCCAAAGCTTTAAGCATGACGATGGTCGATTTATTTACAGACAAGGCTTTGTTAGAATCCGTTAAAGAAGAATTTAAAATACGAAAAGGGGATTATCAATACGAACCTTTATTGCCGCCAGGCCCACCGCCATTAGGACAAGAATAAAACAGCAATGCGAGAATTAAGCTAACCAGTTACGTTCTCGCATTTCCTTTTTCACTCTTTTTGAGAGGTAAAGAATGGCGATCATGTTTGGAATGCTCATCAGGGCAAAAGATAAATCAATGATTCCAATGACGACCTCTACCGTGACCAATGCCGAAAAAATAATACTACCGATATAAAAATAATTATAGTAGTTTCCCCAATGGGTTTTGGTCAAAAAACCAAAGCATTTTACACCATAATAGGAATAGGTGAAAAGCGTAGAAATTCCAAAAACAAAAACCATGATGAGTAATAATTGATCTCCAAAACCAAAAAATAACCGTCTAAATGCCTCAAGAGTCAGAACAATTCCATTTAGATCTTCTACAAGATAAGCCCCGCTAATAATTACAATTAGTCCAGTAATGGTACAAACCAAAACGGTATCTAAAAGAGGGCCTAACATGGCCACAAGACCTTCATCAGTTCCCTTTTTACTTTGTGATTGACCATGATACATTGGGGCATTTCCAACACCACTTTCGTTAGAAAATACAGCTCTTCGCACGCCTAAAATAACGAGCCCCCAAAAGCCACCAGCAATCATGGTTTGAAAATTAAAAGCTTCAGAAAAAATAAGATAAAATGCAGGCAAAACAGCTTCTATATTTGCAATAAGAATATAAACCCCGAGAATGAAATAGAGCCCTACCATGGTTGGAACAAGACTTGAGGTCACCTTTACAATTGATTTTAAACCTCCAAAAATGACAAAGGCACTAGCAATGGACAAGACCACACCCACGATAAACTTCCATTGAAAATCACTTAATGCGATAAAGGAAACTGGATCAACCACGTTCATGAAGGTTTGGGTTAGCTGGTTGGCTGTAAAGGCAGGCAACACCCCAAAGAGACCTGCCATAGAAAACCAAATTGCGAGGGGTTTTCCCCATTTTTTCATGCCTAAGGACATGTAATACATTGGCCCTCCGAGAGGCTCCCCATTTGTATCTGTTTCTCTTAGTTGAACCGCAAGAGTACAGGAATAAAACTTTATAATCATTCCTATGGCAGCTGTAATCCACATCCAAACCAATACACCTGGACCGCCTAAATGTATGGCAATGGCAACGCCTGAAATATTTCCCAAACCTACCGTTGCAGCAAGTACAGCGGACAATGCTTGAAATCTAGAAATCCCTTGGTTTTTTTCTTTAGTAAGTAATAAACCAAAAGCGGTTTTAATTTTTAAAAAGGGATAGCCCTTACTTTGAAAAGTCAAAAATAATCCGCCCCCAACAATAGCAAAAAGCATTATCCATTCTAAAGGGCTAATAAGGGTTTTTAGAATTTCTTCAAAGGTTGAAAGCCATTGATTCATATGTGAAAAATAGTAATTAAATTTTGTTAATTACATAAAAAGCATAAACTTTATAAAAACTATATCATGCAAACACGAAGAGATTGGTTGCGTTCTTCTATAGGAATAGGAGGATTAATGTTAGCGCCTTCTGGGCTTCTTTCAGCACAACAAAAAGCAGACTTTCAACCACGAAGTTTAGAACCTATTATTCGGTTGAGTTCAAATGAAAACCCTTACGGTCCCTCCAAAAAAGTTCAAGAGCGAATCAAGCAGTCTTTTGTCCATGGTTGTCGTTATCCTTATGCTTATTCTGATGATCTAGCAGAACAACTAGCCAAAAAACATGGCGTTGCTCCAGAATCAATTATTATTACGGGTGGTTCAACGGAAGGACTTCGTATTACAGGCTTAACTTTTGCCTCAAATGGCGGAGAAATAATTTCAGGACAGCCCACTTTTTTAGCCATGATGGACTATGCTGAACAATGGGGAGCCACCATAAATTGGGTTCCTGTGGGGGAAGATAAAGGGTACGATTTAGATGAAATTGAAAAACGAATTTCTAGTAAAACGAAATTGATTTTTTTATGCAATCCAAACAATCCAACGGGTACTTTAGTACCTGCAAAAAAGTTGGTTGATTTTTGTGATGTTGCCAGCAAAAAAGCCATTGTATTTTCTGATGAAGCCTATTATGACTTTATAGAAACACCAAATTATCCAAGCATGATCGACGCTGTAAAACGTGGAGACAATGTGATTGTTTCAAAAACCTTTTCAAAAGTATATGGAATGGCTGGTTTACGTGTTGGCTATCTGATCGCCAAACCTGAAATTGCTGCTCAAATTCGAAAGAACGTAGTTGCAATGAGTAATGTGCTAGCTGTAGAAGCAGCAAAAGAGGCCCTAGTTGATGACGCCTTTTATCAATTTTCTTTAGCACAGAACAAAGAAGCCAAAGCACGTATTTATTCTCTTTTAGATCAATTAAAATTAACGTATGTAAAATCACATACTAATTTTATTTTCTTTCATGCAAAAAAGGACATCAGGGAGCTAGGTCCAGCGATGTTGGCCAAGGGAGTTCGAATTGGACGTCCCTTTCCACCCTTTTATGATTGGTGTAGAATTAGCACAGGAACGCAAGAAGAGGTTAGTATTTTTATTAAAGGAATGATGGAGGTTTACCAGGGGTAATGGTTATTTTTCTTTAACGATAATGTAAGTAGCTTTTACACCAGTAGCTAAATTCCAACGGTTGGCACCTACCAATTTTCCTTCATCATCAAAAACACGAACTTCAGCAGTGTTTGGACCTGAGGTACCTTGATTTAGCGCGACAAAATCAATTTTATTAAAACCCATTACTAAATCGATAGAAATACCCTTGAAGTTTTCAGTCAAAAGAACTCTTGAGACAACTTCTTTATCATTAAGCATAATACGAATTAAATCCCCATCAGGAGATTCGTGATCACGGACCGCAATTTGAACAAAACGCCCATTATTTTTAAAATCACCTAGATATTGATCTGTTTTAAACTGGTTGGGGTTTTTTTCTTTTTCCCTACCTCTGTTTAGCCGGTTTAAGTATTGTTTCCCAGCGTCCAAAAACTGTTCGCTAGCCCCCATATTAATTGGTGGGTTATTGAGGTCGCTTTTGGGATCTTTAAATTCTATAGTAGGATTAAAAAAGTCTTCGGATAGAAAAGCTTTTTTCTCTTTTGGCGCTAAAAGGCTTGGGCCTTTATTTTCTGGAGGGGGAATAACAACTTTGGGTTTTTTGGTAGTTTCAATAGGGACTTGCCCCCAAACCGAATGAAAAGAGAAGGAGAATAAAGCTATAAAAACAAGACGTTTTACGTGAATCATAGACCTAAAAGAGTAATCACTAAGCAAACCTAGTTGGAAATTAGCGTATTCTCAAGGGATTTAACAACAATTTATAGGATAAAATAGTTTTTTATTTACCTTTAGAAGCAAACCAAAAGAATAGACTTATGCAAATCGCTACAATAGATTGGATTATAATATTTATATTTTTTGCTCTTTCATTGGGGATTGGAATCTATGTTTCCAAAACCTCTGGTAAAAGTGCGAACGATTTTTTCTTATCCGGGCGAAGTATGCCATGGTGGTTATTGGGATTGTCTATGGTGGCAACTACTTTTTCAACAGACACCCCTAATTTAGTTACCGACATTGTACGTACCAATGGTGTTTCTGGAAACTGGGTTTGGTGGGCGTTTCTAATTACAGGTTTATTGACCGTATTTGTTTATGCTAAATTATGGCGTAAATCAAATGTCAACACAGACCTTGAGTTTTATGAATTACGCTATGGAGGCAAGCCAGCTCGTTTTTTAAGACAGTTTAGATCTATTTATTTAGGGATTGTTTTCAATGTTATTACCATGTCTGCAGTTACTCTTGCCGCAATCAAAATAGGGGGTATAATGCTAGGTCTTGAGCCCTGGCAAACAGTTTTAACAGCGGGGTTAGTAACCGTTACTTTTAGCGCCATTGGTGGATTTAAAGGAGTTGTCTATACGGATGTTATCCTTTTTTTCGTTGCAATGGGAGGCGCTATAGGAGCAGCATATTATTTGGTGAATATGCCGGAGGTAGGAGGAATCCAAGCCTTATTGGCGAATGAAAATGTAGCTGGAAAAATAGCGATTCTTCCTGATTTTGGAGATCGTGAGGCACTGATTACCTTACTTATTATTCCTTTGGCTGTGCAATGGTGGAGCTCCTGGTATCCTGGCGCCGAACCTGGTGGAGGAGGCTATATAGCACAACGTATGCTTGCAGCAAAAGATGAAAACCATGCAATTGGAGCGACTTTTTTCTTCAATATTATGCATTATGCTTTACGTCCATGGCCATGGATTTTGGTTGCGTTAGCGTCTTTGGTTGTTTTTCCAGATTTAGCAAGTTTACAAACGGCATTTCCAAATATTACTCCAGACAAGCTGGGGCATGACTTAGCGTATCCTGCAATGTTAACCAAACTTCCTACAGGCTTATTAGGTCTTGTTTTGGCCTCTCTTATTTCTGCCTATATGAGTACCATTTCTACTCAGCTAAATTGGGGATCTTCTTATATTGTTTACGATTTTTACAAAACCCAAATTAATCCTGATGCTTCTCAAAAGCGATTGGTTGCCGTGGGGAGAATTTCTACCGTAGTGCTTATGGTGTTGAGTACTTTGCTTGCCCTCTTATTACAAAATGCAATGCAATTATTTAATTTGTTGTTGGTCTTTGGAGCAGGAACTGGACTTATTTTTATACTTAGATGGTTTTGGTGGCGTATCAATGCGTGGAGTGAAATTACCGCAATGGTAGCCTCTGGAGTGGTTTCTTTATTGTTAACGATTCCTTCAATCAAAAACGCTCTTTTTGGAGGTGAAGGTGTTTTCCCATCCTGGGCAGAATTTCCTTTTGTCGTTTTTGTAACCACCAGTCTCTGGCTATTGGTAACCTTTATTACACCTTCTGAAAAAACGGATGTCTTGCGTTCTTTTTATAAAAAAACACAACCAGGAGGGCCGGGGTGGTCAAAAATCATTAGTGAAGCCAAGAAAGAATCCATTGAACTTGTTGATCATGATGAAGGGTGGAGTGTACCCTCAGGAATCATTGCCATGCTTTTGGGCTGTTTGATGATTTACAGTACCATGTTTGCAACAGGATATTATATTTATGGTGATTACCAACTGGCATTTCCACTTACTGGATTGACTATTGTTTCGGCTTATTTTTTAGTAAAAACGTGGAAAAAAGTAAAAGCAACAGTGCTTTAACCCAAAATAATTCCTGCAATTGTTGCAGACATTAGTGAGACTAAAGAACCAGCGATCATGGCTTTAAAGCCAAGTTCTGTTAAAAGCTTACGTGTTTTTGGGGCGATAATTCCGATCCCTCCTACTTGTATGCCAATGGAAGCAAAATTGGCAAATCCACAGAGCATATACGTAGCCATCACCACAGATTTTTGATACGTAAAATGGAGACTGCTGGCGCTATTTTTTAAATCGACTAACTGTGTATACCCAACAAACTCACTCGCCACTAATTTTATCCCTAGAAGTTGACCCATTAGGGTCATGTCCTCCCGAGCCACTCCTACGAGCCACATAAGGGGTGCAAAAAGATACCCCAATACAAATTCAATAGAAAAGCCGTCATAAACCGTATTGTTTACCACCCACACATTTAAGCCTAAAAGGTCACCCACCCCGCTAAAAACATTATTCACCAAGGCAATAAGCGCTATAAAAACCAATAGCATGGCGGCAACATTTACCGCCATTTTAATTCCTTCCCCAGTTCCAATTGAGATGGCCGAAAGGAAATTTTCACCAATTTTATCATGAGAAACTTCAATGTCGGTTGTGATTTCTTCTGTCTGTGGGTATATTATTTTTGCAATCACCACAGCTCCTGGCGCAGCCATCACAGAGGCTGCCAAAAGGCTCTTGGCAAATTCCAGGCGCTGAACAGGATCATTGCCTCCTAAAAATCCAATGTAAGCTCCAAGAACACTCCCAGCAACAGTAGCCATTCCTCCTACCATAACAAGAAAAATCTCTGAGCGGTTCATTTTTTCTAAATAGGCCTTGATTAACAATGGGGCTTCTGTTTGACCTAAAAATATATTCCCTGCAACGGAAAGGCTTTCGGCCCCTGAAATTTTGAAAAGCTTCGTTAATCCCCAAGCAAAAAAACCAACCACTTTTTGAATGACCCCAAAATAATATAAAATTGAGGTTAGAGCTGAAAAGAAAATGATAACAGGAAGGGCTTGAAAGACAAAGATAAACCCATAGGTTTCTACATTTCCAAATTCGCCAAGCAACATTTTTGTTCCCGCACCGGTATAGTCCAGAATTTTAATGAAAAAATTTCCAAGGGTTTCAAAAAGACGCTTAATTAAACTAATTTTTAATACCCCAATCGCGATAATAATCTGTGTCAAGAGACCTAAACCTACTGTTTTCCAAGCGATCTTTTTTCTGTTGGTGCTAAAGAGTACAGCAATTAAAAGGAGCACACCCATGCCCAACACCCCCCTAAACAAAGAAGTAACCGAAATACCCGCACTAGGAATTAATTCCATCTATAATTTATTGTAATGCTAAAGATAACAAATCGATTATCTTTGCGGACTAGATATTTTAAACATGAAGCATTTACTTTTTATTTTTTTAACGCCCCTTTTACTATTTTCTTGTCAATCGGATTTAACCGTCAAACAAGAAGATGATAATGATATTGTTGCTGAAATAATTCCTGAGGTTGAGGAAGATGACAGGGTTTTAGTTTGGTCAGATGAATTTGACGGAACAACGTTAGATTTGAACAATTGGAGTTTTGAATTAGGTGATGGGTGTCCTAATTTATGTGGCTGGGGGAACAATGAACTTCAATCGTACACAGACAGTAACCATCGTCTAGAGGATGGGATGTTAATTATTTCTGCAAAAAACGAAAATGAATACACTTCAACTCGAATTTTAACCAAGGGGAAGCAAGAATTTACATACGGAAAGATAGAAACACGCGTAAAAGTACCATCAGGTGCAGGTCTATGGCCAGCATTTTGGGCATTAGGTGGTGATATTGACACCAATTCATGGCCTGATTGTGGGGAGATTGACATCATGGAATATGTTGGTAAAAACCCAGGTCAAATTTTCACCTCTGTACATACACGAAGTAGCTATGGGAATACCGTCAATACCCAAATTACGCCCGTTCCTAATATTGAAGATGATTTCCATGTCTTTGCAATAGATTGGACTGAAAATTACATCGATTTTTATTTAGATGAGAGCCGGGTATATCGATATGCAGCTCAAACTCAAACAGCAGAAACATGGCCCTTTAACAAACCGTTCTTTTTATTAATCAATTTGGCAATTGGTGGAAATTTCGGAGGTCCAGTGGCGAGCTCGGTTCAATTTCCAAAGGAATACTTAATTGATTATGTAAGAGTTTATCAGTAGGGGTTACGTCCCAGAGGCTAAAATTTCTTTGAGCACATCTCGGGCAGTCATGAGCTTTATTTTGTGTACACTATCGTTGTATTGACCAGTATTAATTTTATTTTCTAATAAAGTTAAAACTTCGTTTGCAGAGGGTTCATTCATGTTTTTTTAGAGTTAATTCATGGGTACTTCTATGAGTAAAATTCGTGTATTTTCTTGGGCAGTAAGGGAAAAGGTATTCGTCTCCCAAAGGCCTATTGCATCTCTTTTGTGGAGGGTTTCTCCTGCTATTTCAGCACCTCCTTCAATCAGGAATGCATAGACGCCGTTTCCTTCTTTGTGAAGGGTATAATTCACTTCGGTTTTTTGATTAAAGTCACCTAAATGAAACCAAGCATCTTGATGAATCCAAAGGGCATCTCCATTGGACTCTGGGGTAACTACTGGGTAAAGGGCATTGGTTTTTTTAAGTTCTTTGATGCTTTTTTGATCATATCTGGGGGTTACATTTTTTTTGTTGGGCATCACCCAAAGTTGTAATAAGTTGACCTGCTGATCTTTATTTTTGTTGTACTCACTGTGATACACTCCGGTGCCCGCGCTCATCACTTGAATTTCATCGGCTTCAATCACCCCAATATTATCCATACTGTCTTTATGTTCCAAGGCACCTTCCAGGGGAATGGTAATAATTTCCATGTTGTTGTGAGGATGTGTACCGAAACCCATTCCTGGTGCTATAATATCATCGTTTAATACCCGAAGGGCGCCAAATTGAATCCGTTCGGGATTGTAATAATTAGCAAAACTAAAGGAGTGTTTTGCCTGGAGCCATCCATGATTTGCTGCTCCGCGAGTTTCTGAAGTATGTAGGGTCTTTTTCATTTGTTAGGTTTATTTATTTCAGCGTCCTTTTTTTTATTTGCTTGAACTACGGTATCAATAAGTTTTTTTTTGGTGTCAAAATAAGTAATCAGTGTTTTGATTTTCTCTTCATTTTCCTGCTTTTCAGCCACTTTCGCTTTTTCTTCAGCAATGGTGTTTTTAATTTCCATATACGTACTTGCTACAAAACCAATTACGATTGCAATAGCAACAATAAAAGCAACAATTTCTTCAGAATCGGAGAGGTACATAAATGAGTATCTTTGTGCAAATTTAAAAAATAGGAGTTAGGATGAGAGTTGTTGTGAGACGAATTTGTGGTTTTGTTTTTTATGGATTACTTTTTTTATCAATTGAAAACATACGTGCACAAAACACAAGCCAAACCAGTACAATTACCCTGGAAGAAGTTTCCTTGAGTGCTTCAAAATTTGACACGCCCAGAAGTGTTCTTCCATTTTCATTAAGTGTTATTAACCTGAAGGATGTACAGGCGTTGCATCAGCAACTTTCGTTACAGGAATATTTGGGTGCTGTACCGGGGCTTTTTTCTTTAAACGCGAATAACTACGCTCAAGATTTACGCATCTCCATACGTGGTTTTGGGGCACGTGCTGCTTTTGGAATTCGGGGGATAAAAATAATTGTAGATGGGATACCAGAGACCACGCCTGATGGTCAGGGGCAATTGGATAATCTACCCCTAGGTTTGCTTCAAAACATTGAAGTTCTGCGGGGACCTTCGGCAAGTTTGTATGGAAATGCTTCTGGGGGGGTTCTTTCTTTAAATACAGTAGACCGTTTGGAAGGAGAGTCGGTGCGTTTTAGATCTACACTGGGTGCTTTTGGATTGCAATCTTATCAGCTCAGTGCATCTTTAAATTCCTCAAAAACCACCTCTTTATTTTATTTTAACAGAACACAAACCAACGGGTATCGTACTTTTAGTGGGTTGGAACAAAACGTTTTTAATGCCAAAATAAAGCATAAATTGAGTTCTAAATCACTACTTCAAGCCCAGCTCAATTATACCCAAAGCCCTCGTGCAGAAGATGCGGGTGGACTCACAATGGATGAGGTGATGGCCGACAGAAACCAAGCGCGACAGCGCAACGTGGCCTTTGACACGTTTGAAAAAGTAAATCAATTTAAAGTAGGCTTACGCTGGCTTCAAAATTGGCGAACCCAATGGAAATTGGACACCTACGCATTTTATTCGCTTCGTGATTTTTACGGAAAACTCCCTTTTGAAAATGGGGGAATTGTTGATCTATACCGAAATTATTACGGCTTGGGTAGCCGCTTGACTTATACCGAAGAAAATGAAGACCTCTTGCATCGCTGGCAAATAGGGACAGAGACGGCACTTCAGCGAGACCAACGGGATCGGTTTTTAAATCAAAACGGAACCCAGGGAGCCAATGTATTTTCTCAAGAGGAACGCTTTGGCAGTTTTGGGCTTTATATTTTGGATGAGGTACAATCAAAAAAATGGCTGCTCAGAACAAGTTTGCGTTTTGACCGCCAAAACGTGGGTGCGGACACTGTTATTGAAAATCAAATCTACACCGTTTTAAATCCAAGTGTAGGGCTTAGTTATTCCCTAGCCCCGCAGCAACGCATCTTTTTTAATTTTTCTACCAGTTACGAAACGCCTGCCTTGTCTGAGCTTTCTGTAAATCCCTCAGGGGAAGAAGGGCTTAATTTAAGCCTGGATCCGTCACGTGCAATCAACTATGAAGCAGGATGGAAGACACTGGGGGAGCATACCCGACTTGAGGCTAGCTTTTTTTACATAAAAAGTTCCAATGAAATTTTACCGTATGAACTGGAGGCTTTTCCAGGGCGTTCTTTTTATCGGAATACTGGCGCTACTGAGCGCTACGGCCTTGAGCTTTTTGGGGAGGCCCGCTGGGACCAATGGAAGCTGCAGGCGAGCTTGACACAAGCGGCTTATCTTTTTGCAGGGGCAGATACAACTTCTGAAATGGAGGGGAAAAGGCTCCCAGGAATTCCTAATTCTCAAGCCTTTATTCAAGTGGAATACACTACTTCATCCCAATGGCACTTTCAGCTGACAGGGGAGCATATAGGAAAATTCTATGCCAATGATTCCAATACTGCTGCTGTAGACGCTTATCAACGGGTGCGTTTACAGGGACGTAAAAGCATTTCCTTTGCCTGGGGAGAGGTTGCTGTTTTTGGTGGGGTTCATAACCTTTTCAACACTTTTTATTTTGACAACATCCGCCTAAATGCTTTTGGGGGGAGACACTATGAGCCTGCGCCGGGGAGAAATTTCTTTGGGGGACTTTCTTTCGGGTTTTAAAAACTCCCCTCTTAAAAGAGGGAAGTATTTTTAACAGTGGCGATTGCCTGCTTACCTTACGATTTGCATGACGCCTTCCATAAAGGTGTCTGCGTAGGAATCCCGATTGGGATCACGACCAATTTAGGTAATGAAGGTGCTTTCTATACTATGAACTTGAGTAGAACTCTTTTTAATATCTTTACGGGATGCGGGAGCGATTATTCATCTTTCTTTTTGTTTGTGTTTCTTCCCTTTGGAGCCAGCGCCTTTCGGAAAAGCGTGTGGGGCGGCAGGTGCAAAAAATTGAGGCCTTTCAAAAGGCCCATGTAGCTATTAGCATCTCCCCTTTGGAAGGGGCAACGCCTATGGCACAATATCAGGCGGCACACTATATGACGCCCGCTTCCAACACCAAGCTACTTACTTTTTTGGGCGCTAGCCAACAGTTTAAGGTGCTTCCTGCAATTTCTTATTTCAAAGAAAAGGACAGCATCATTCACTTCAAGAGTACGGGCTACCCCTTATTATTTCACCCTTTTTACAAGGATACTATTCTAGACGCTTTTTTTAATCAAAAGGGATTGTGGAACTATCATATAAATAAAGATTCCCCCAAGCCACATGGGAGCGGTTGGGCATGGGATGATTATTCCTATTATTATGCTGCCGAGACCAGTGTATTTCCTATTTATGGAAACACCCTCCAGGCTCAAATAGACGCTAAGGGACTCAAAATGAGCCCTTCTTTCTTTGCGTCTAAAACTGTTTTAGACTCCTTGGGAAAGGCGTTTAAAAGAGCGTATGATCGCAATACTTTTCACTTCAACCCTGCTGCATGGACGGCTGGAGACACACTGTATCGCCCTTTTATCACAAGCGATTCCCTTTTTGTGAAATTACTTGAGCATGAAATCGGGCAACCGGTTCAAGTGGCGGATGGAAATAGCGCGGAGCCGCAATGGAATTTTTTATATACCGCAGCGGAAGAGACCCTTTATAGCGCCTTGTTACAAGACAGTGATAATGGAATTGCTGAGGCACTACTCCTTATGATTTCCCAAAAAAACTTTAATGGAATGACCCCAGAAAAAGCCATTGCTTTGCTACTGGACCAATGGAAGCCCTGGCTTCCCGACCCGATAGCGTGGGTAGACGGCTCCGGGATTTCTCGGTACAATATGATCACCCCCAGAACCGTAGTTCGTGTTTTACAAAAAATCCACGAAACCGTGGGATGGCAAACAATTGAATCGTATTTCCCAAAAGGCGCAACCTCAGGGACATTAAAAAAATACTCCAATACGGCTCTTTATGCAAAAACGGGAACCTTACGCCACAACCACAACCTCTCAGGGTATTGGGTCCATCCAAAGGGGAAAACCTACGTGTTTTCAATCATGGTAAACCACCATACAGCATCTACTGCAGAGGTACGCGAGGGTATTGGAACCCTTTTGGAATGGTTTGAAAGAAAACTTCGCTAGGGCTACTCGATGTTTTGTAGTTCCTGAGCTACTGCCTGCACACGGTCTAAAACACGAAGTAAATTTCCACTCCATATTTTTGCAATTTCTTCTTCGCTATACCCACGCTTTACAAGTTCAAGGGTTACATTAAACGTTTCTGAGGCATCTTTCCACCCTTCAATTCCGCCGCCCCCATCAAAGTCGGAGCTAATCCCTACATGGTCTATTCCTATTTTGTTCTTTATGTAGTCAATATGATCCACAAAATCTGAAACATTTACGGGAGGGTAGGTTGCTTTTAGGGCGGCCAAGTCGGCATTGGGGTCTGCTTTTAGAAGGGAGTCTTTGGCTTTTTTATGGGCGGCCGCTTTTTCTTTATTTAAAAAGGCAGCTAGGGCAACGGTTTGAACGACCCCGCCACTATCTTTTACCCACTGCAACTGCGCATCATCTAAATTTCTTGGGTGGTCGCTCAACGCTCTAGCAGAAGAATGGGAAGCAATCACCGGAGCTTTGGAATGGGCAATCGTTTGGCGAATGGCTTCTTTTGAAGGGTGTGAAATGTCTACCATGATCCCGTAGTAGTTCATCTTTTCAATGATTTGCTTTCCGAGCTCACTGATTCCATTGTGTTTGGCGGTATTGTCAAATTCCCCAGTATTTGAATCCGAAAACTGATTATGGCCATTGTGCGCCAGAGACATATAACGTGCCCCCATCGCATAATAGCGGGCTACTTCCTCGATGTTTTCACCTATTGGAAAGGCATTTTCAACCCCAATCATTGCCACTTTTTTACCTATTTTACGAAGGCTATCTACCTCTTTTGAGGTTGTTGCTAATGCAATTTTGTTTTTCCCATATACCTCGACCAACCGATGTATGGCATCAAATTTGGCCTGGGCATTTTCTGCTGCCTTTTTATATCCCTCTGGGGTCAGCTCCCCTTGGCCTGTATAAACAATAAACCAAGCAACATCCAAAGCACCTGCCTGCATCTTGGGAAGGTTTACTTGGGTGTCTATGTTTTGAGTGTAGTTTAGACTGTCTGTAAAGTTCTTGACATTTATGTCATCATGGGTGTCTAGCGTTGTTGTTGTTAAATGAATTAATTGTGCTTTCTGAAGTAAGGAAACATCGGGGGTTGAATTTGTGTCTTGACATTGAATCAACAATAGGGCAAATAGTACTCCATAAATCGTTTTCATTTTTTTCTTGTTTTTTTCAAAGGTATAAATTATGATGACTTAATCGCTTTTCACCCGGGGGGCATCCTACCTTATTATATAGGAGTGTCCCAGGTATGCTTTTTGTTTTCTTACGAGCCCGTGGAAAGATTGTGTGCCGGTATGGAACCAACCTAAGTCCTTATTTAGGGGGTTTTTCATTCTAAAACCCTGTTTTTCCCTCCCAAAGCAGGGTGTTTTATGTGAAATTGTGAATAAACTTTCGGTAGTTCTTGCGCTAAAAACCCTATATTTACTACGCTCACACGCTTGACGAACGTTTTTTACGTAAAATCTACTCTTTTTTTAACAAAAAAATAACTTTGGCACGGTACTTGCAATTGTTCATAAACTGTAAATACCGTGTTCTGTGAGCACGTCTTTACAAACATTTAATATTTTTAATTTTAATTTAATTTTTTATCAAAATGAAAAAAGGTTTATTAAGTATTTTGGCAAGTGCACTACTAGTAGTGGGATGTCAAAATTACGACGATCAATTTACTAACCTTGAGTCTCAAATTAGCGCACTTGCTTCGACAGTAGCTGGTTTGTCTCAGGTTCAGAGTGATCTTTCTAGCTTAGCAGGAACTGTTGGTTCTCTAACGTCCACAGTAAGCAATCTAGGAAGTACAATTGACACAGCTGTTGCTGATGGTCTTGCTGATATCCAAGCGGACATTACAGCTATCGAAGCTGCTGTTGCTGATGTTGCTTCTTCTGAAGAAGTTTCTGATCTTTCTGATCAAGTTGCTGCTTCTCAAGTAGACTTAGACGAACTCCTTACAAGTTCTAATTTTTTTAGTGGAGATTTGACAATCAACAGTGTATCTACTTTAGCTTTTGCTCAAACTTTAGGGGAAAAATTAGCAATCATTAACGGAGATGTTACTATTTCTCTTTCTCCAACTATGGATGCAACAATAGCTCAAGAGGTTGTAGATAATATTGGAACTGTAGTTGGTGATTTTGATTTCAGCGCAACTACTTCTGCTGTTACTGCATTAACTTTTGACAATATTTCTGGTACAGGTGATCTAAGTGTAGATCAAGCAGGTCCTTATAGCTTTGCTGGTTTAACTTCAGCTGGAGCGATTACTTTAGGTACATCAAGTGCAGCTAAAGTAACTGTTGTAAATCTTGAAGCTTTAACTACTGTTACTTCAATACAAACAGGAACTGCAACTCACACTATCAGTTTTGCTAAAGCGACAAATATTCACCTAACAGCACTTACTCGTTATGGAGCTTCTTTGACACTTTTAGGTGATGATGATTCTACAATTTTGATTGATAACCTTACTTCTACGGATGTTAATGGACTTGAGTCTTCATTAGCCTTGTCAATTACTGGAGCTACATCTGTAGATTTCTCTAAAATAACTCAAGGGTCTATTACAGCTGTAGATGTTGCTACTGTAACAGGTGGAGCTGATTTTGATGGAAATATTTCACTTACAAATGTTACCAAAGCTGTAATTCCTAATTACACAGGCACATTGACAGTTAACGATACAGATGAATTAGAGTATCTTCATGTTATTGGTGCTTTGCCAACTAGAACAGTTGCTGCAACTACATATCCTGTTTTAGATACTACAGGTCAAACAGCACTTTCAACATTAATTGTTGACGGTACTTTAGGTAATGTTACCATCTCTGGAAATACTGATTTAGAAACTCTAACTTTTACTGCAAATGTTGATGCTCTTACTATTACAGGTGCATCTAACTTAGCTTCTGCAGAATTAGCTGGAAAAGCTAAATCAATTGACGTTAATACAAATGGTGACCTAGAAACGTTAACCATTACTACTGCATTGCAAACGGCAAAAATTAATGCTGCTGCTGCTACTTCAGCTTCTTTATCTGTAACAGGTAATTCAGATCTTGAAACATTAGCATCTTCTTACAACACATTAGGTTCACTAACTGTTACTGGTAACGCTAAATTAGCTGCAGTTGACTTTACTGGAACTGATGCAATTGGAACTACAGCTAATGTAGCAATTAACAGTAATGCTTTTGAAGCTACAGTAGTTAACTCTTATTCTGCTTCTGATACTACAACAAGTGACTTAACTGGATCAGTTTCTGATGAGTCTGGTATATCAACTTTAAAACCTTTTCTTCTAAAAGCAATTGCTGCACCAGGTACTTCTGGAGTGGTAGTAAAAATTGATGAGGTTGAATTAACAACTTTTACTAGTGCTACTGATACAGATGGAACAGAATCAGATGTATTAGACTGGGAAATAGTTAATGTAACAGCAGCAGGAGTAGCTACAGGTGTAGTTACTGCAGCTAAATCTAAGATTGCTCAAGAATTTGATGTTTCAGGTGGTACTGCAGCACTTAAATTAGTTCATACTAATCCTGCAAACGGAGTTGTTACTACTATTATAGATATGGCTAATTCAATTAATACTGATGCTTCAGCAATGAATACCAATCCAGCTTTAGCAGTTATTAATGATATTTTAACAGACAACGCAATAGCGACTGCTACAGCTGTAGGGGTAACTCTTAATGCTTACGTAGGAGGTTCTTCTTCTGTAGACATCACTTTATATGCAGATAACTCATCTGCCACTGGAGTAGGAAGTGCAGCAACAGCATCTAATACTGTTCTAGCAGCTGATGATGTAGTTGGTCTTACAGTTGATGGAGTTACTGGAACAGCTACAATTTCTGGGGCTTTAGGTAATTCTACCGCAAACCTTACAACAATTGCAGCAGAAATGGCAGCAGCATGGAATGCTGTAGCAACTGCTACTAGCACTCTTTATACTGTCACATCTGCTGGAGCTGTCATAACAGTTACAGGTATCCAAACTGCGGGAAGTAGAGCAGATGGTGGTGCAGTAGCAGCTATTGTAACTACTGGTTCTGACACTTCAACAATACCTGTTCTTGGTCATAAAATAGGATTCCTTAGAGGGTCTTCTGATGACCTAACGGCTTCATCCAATGTAATCGTTACAGTTGAATCTAATACTGCTGGGTTAGATGGTGATATTGTTGGTGCAGGAGTAACTTCTTTTACAACTTCTGTTGGTGCAACAGCGCTATCAGTTACATCTACTTACACTGCAGCGTCTACATCAGACGTAATAGTAGCTGATGCTTTTGCTGACGCAAGGATTGCTTTAGATGCTGATGCTGGAACACCAGGAGCAGCAGCTTCTACAACAAACTATTTACCTTGGGTGACAGACTAATTATTTAGTCTAACCATTTAAATTAGTTTTAATATATTAACCTCCCCTTTCGGGGAGGTTTTTTTATTCTATATTTTATGATTGAATTTATTACAAAAAAAAATTTAGCTGTTCTTTACATTGGTTTATGTCTCACGATATGGATACTTCCAACATATGACGGTGTGGACATAATAGGAGGGCAATGGCTTAATTTTTCTCTGTTAAATTTTCTTGGATTAGCTTTAGTCCTTAAAGAGTATGATAAAAAAATATTAGGGGCACTATTTTCAAATCCAATAATCATCTTTTTTTGTGGGTTTTTGATTTGGGGGCTTTTAAGTTTCACTTATGCAGGCAATCAACCAGAGACACTAATAGTCTCTTCTCGAAATCTTAATTTATTTCTTTTTCTATTTAATACTACTTATTTAATACTCTATCATAAATTTAACCATATATATTTTTCCTATTTCCTGACGTTTTTGTTGGGAATAGAAGTGTTTTTAGTCCTAACAGATACCTACTTCATAAATGGAACACTAATTGGACTAAACAGAGGAATGGTATCAAAAGGAATTGCAGCAAACATAAATATTACAACCTATTCCATTCTTTACAAAGTTCCTTTTGTTCTTTACTTATTTTATAAAGGAACTAACGTTAAAATCTTATCCTTTACCCTGCTCCTTTTCGCGTATTTTACTATTTATATTTTGGGCGCACGAAGTGCAATTTTAGCATCAGGTGCAATAATTATAATTACACTGTTTTATAGCTTTATCAAAACAAAAAAGTTAGAGTTAAACCTAATTCTTTTTTTGGCACCAATTCTTATTGTTTTTTCAATAAATTATTTTTCAAATAGACTTTCAGAAGGAATATCTATTGTCGATCGAGTTTCAACTTTAACTGATATTCAATCAGATCAATCAGCTTCTGACCGCTTATCATACTATAAATTGTCTTTGGAATATTTTAAAGAGAATCCAATACTAGGGATGGGCTTAGGAAATTGGAAAATTGAATCTATCCCCTATGTAATAGACAGATCTAACGTTTATATCTTCCCCTATCACGCGCACAATGATTTTCTAGAAGTTTTATCCGAATTAGGAATTATTGGAATTATTCTTTACAGTTCAATATTTCTAATTATTATTTTCTATCTCTTTAAATTGTTAAATAAATTTTCTCAAGACTACTTCAAATTTGGACTGGTATTTGTTCTTTTTTTCACAATTTACTTGATAGATGCTTCGTTTAATTTCCCACATGCAAGACCTGTTCAGCAAGTTGTTTTGTTATTAGTGTTCTCGATAATTTTATCAAAAACAATTAAGCAGTATCATCAAGTAAATTCATTTAAATCATCTTTAGGTAAATGGTTGTTAACTTCATTTTTTCTGTTTTTATCTTTAAGTGTTTACTCCAATTATAGAGTTTTAGTTTCTATGCAACAACAACTAAGGCTTCTTAGAGAATTTAATTCCGGGGAGTATAGTAGTGATGAAGTATTTATTTCATCCCTTGAAAGTACATATCCAAGTGTCGGAGTAACAGTTTTACCCTTAAAGGCGATGGTTTCAAATTATTTAGTTAGCAAGGATTCTGAAAAAGGCCTTTCTCTTGCCTTGGCCTCCATTAAAGATAATCCCTACGTTTATTTGGGTGACGTGCTTGCTTCAAAGATATATTCCAAAATGGGCTTAAAGGACAGTGCAAGGTATTACGCAAGTAGAGCATATAAAAACAGCCCTACCATTGAACTCAGCGCAGTAAATTATTTTCCTTTTCTAACTTCAGAAAAAAATGCAAGTGAATTTAAAAAAATTTCAGAATTATTGAAAAGATCAAAATCTGAATTTATTTGGGACATCTATTTTAAATCTGTTTTCTCAATTAAAGACTCTTTATCTGATGTGGATAAAGAACTTCTGGAGATTGGAATCAATAGATTTCCTAAGTTCAAAAAACTTGATTTTTTAAATAAAACCAAAGAATTTTCACGTGAAGAACTTCAAAAAGCAAAATCACTATCTAATGAAGCAGATGATTATTTTAATAAAAAGCAATACTTGGAGGCTATTAAATTGTATAAAGAAGCAAACGCTATCATACCCTCAGAGAGTGCTTATATTGAAAATATAGCGAGAGCTTATATGCTGAGTGAAGATTTTAATAATTCTATAGAAAATTTTAAAACACTCATATCCAACTATGATATTTCGTCTGGGGAACCTGAATTTTACATTGCCGCAATGTTGTTTAAGCTTGATAAAAAAAGTGAATGTTGCCAATATTTGAATAGATCTATTAGAAAAGGATATTATCCTTCTAAGAAATTAAGGGATCAGCTATGTTTTAATTGACACTCTCTCAGAATTGGAAACTAATTAATTAAGAAAAATAGACTAAATATGAAGACATATATCACAACTAAACTCATTGAAATAGCTGCATGTGATAAACCGTATTTGAGAAGTAAATGATGTAAATGATTTTGATCAGGTTTAAAAGGGGACTGCCCCGCTTTAACCCTTATGATAAAAACGCGAAGTAAATCTAATAAAGGATAAAAAATAACTAAAACAGAAAAAAGTGTTTTATTAAATGCAAAGGCTGTTTGAAATTGATAATCTTCGCTTAATAGATGAAAAATGTATACGGACACTAGAGTGCCTAAAAGTAGCGAGCCTCCATCTCCTAAAAACACTTTGCGGTTCTTTTTAAAATTAAAGTAGTAGAGTGGGATCATCGATCCAATTACAATGAAACCCATTGGTGCAAGTGGGGTAAATTTGATACTAAAAAATTCTAAAAATAAGATGGTTTTAATAACCTCAGATATAGCTAGACCATCAATTCCATCAATAAAATTGATCGCATTTACAATAACCAAAAAGACAAAAACAGTACTGAGTTGCGCCAGTAGCCAAGGCAATTCGTACAATCCAAAAAGGCCATGATAATTTGAAATCACATAGCCTTGATCGATAATGATTTTTGCAACAATGATTTGCAACAAGAATTTGAGTTTAAAATCAGCATTATAAAAATCATCATATACTCCAACTATAAACATAATCCCAAGGGGTATAAAAAGGGAATAGTCAAAAAGGTCAATTTTGTTAAAATAATAATATAAAGAGACGCTAAATAGAGTCGCAAAAACTCCGATACCACCGGTACGGGTAGCGAGGGTTTTGTGTGAGCTACGATGGTTGATATCGTCAAAACTTTTATAGTGAATAAATATTTTTTGGGTGAAATAGATAAGTATTCCACTGAGTATAAAAACTAAAAAATACACTGGGTAATTCATCCGTCAAAGATAAAACCTTTTTCCATACGGTTTCTTTTATCCGTTAGTGTTCGATTTTTTAGTAATTTTATACAAGAATTTTTAGAATCATGCCCAAGAATACTTCTCAAAACATTGATATTTCAAATTTTATCCCCAGCTTTTTTTTAATTGCTTATTTGTGCATTGGCTTTACTCCCAATTTAGAGGCAGTTGACAAAATCGCCCCCCAGTGGTTATTGATGGGATTTTTAAATTTGCTTTCTGTTTTTTATATAGTCTATTCTAGAAATTCCTTCGGACAAAGAATTACTCAAACACTGAGTACCTATTTATCCATCACCTATATAGGTTTTATAGTATGGGCAGGATTTTCTTATTTTTATGCCATAAATCCCACAGAAGTTATTGTAAATATATCACGCCAAGTAAATGTCTTGATGATGTTTTTAGCCATGGGCTTTTTTGTTTACAGTCTTAAATCCAAAAGAACATTCCTCTCTTTTGTGATCACTGCAATTTTGAGTATAGAAATCTATGCTGTGCTTAACGAGGCTCTCCAGATGGTAAATGCCTCCGGAGTAATAAGCGCGGGAACATTAAAAGGGGTAACGGCAAACCGAAATATTACTGCCTTTTCAATTGCCATAAAAATACCTTTTGTGCTCTTTTTGATTTATAAAAATCAAAAGACACTTTATAAATTAATATTGAGCGGAATTATTTTATTGTCAATCTTATGCTTGAGCATGATTCAAAGTAGGGCGTCCTTTTTAGCGGTAGGACTTATTTTGGTCTCGTTTTTGGGCTTGTGTGTCGTACTTTTTATTACTGATAAAAACAAAAAACACCTTTTTCAATTTGGGTACTTATTAATTCCTTTTTTGGCTGCAATAGCCTTAAATCAAGTCCTTCTTTCAGACAAAGGTTCTGATGCTTTGGCTAGAGCTTCAACGATCTCTGCAGGGACCAGTGACGGCTCTGTAAACCAGCGTTTGCGATACTATGAGGATGTGTTGACGCATTTATCATCAAACCCTATTTTTGGAGTGGGACTGGGAAACTGGAAGCTGAAGTCTATTGATTATGATTCTAGAGATATTAAAGGGTATGTGGTGCCTTATCATGCGCATAGTGATTTTATTCAGTTGGGAGCGGAACTGGGAATTATTGGTTTCCTATTATATTTAGGAGTCTTTGTTTGGGCGGTATTTTTTGTGTATCGATTGATTAGATATTCAATGCTTTCTGTGGAGGAAAAAGTCTTTCTCTTCTTACTCTTAACTGCATTAGGGGTCTATAGTGTTGATGCCAATCTTAATTTTCCTATTGCTCGTCCCCAAGTATTGGTTGTTTGGACCCTTATAATGGCGCTGATCAATTATTACTATATAAAAGTACAACACGCTAATAACCCAATTGAAACCAAACAAGCTTTAAACTATACTTTTTTAGGAATTGCGTTGCTAGCTTTACTCCCTTCAATCTATATTTCTAATAAAGTTTATGAATCCTTAAAGGGACAAATGTTTTTATTACAGGATTTTAATTCCAATCAGTTTAATGTTCCTTTGAATCAGATAGATAATTTGGTACCGGATATTCCCAACATAACAGTAACCACGATTCCGATAAATTCAATAAAAGCGCGGTATTATTTTAATGCAAATAAATATGATGAAGCTTTAGCCCTTTTAGATGAAGGTACAAGCGCGAACCCCTACTTGTATTATAGTGAAGTATTAAGAAGTCAAATTTTTCAGTCGAGAGGACAGTTAGATAGTGCTTCTGTTTACGCAAGAAAAGCATTTTTTGGTTTGCCAAACAACGCCTTGCATGCTTCCCACTACATCAACATTATCAATCAAACTAGAGATCGAGAGGCATTAGAAGAAGCCTTCGAAGGTTTGGTGGCTAAAAACGATTACAATAATTGGAAGAATTATTTAATTGTGGCCTCACAATTGAACCCTCCTAAAGAGCAGAAATTAGTTGAAAGAGCCAAGCGAGCCGCTCAACTATTTCCTCTAGATCAAAGCATTCAGGGATTGTACCGAAGTATTGCTGTAGGCCCTGAGGCTCTAAATAAAGGGACCGCTTTTTCTAACGCCGGCTTAGAATTATTTAACCAAGCGGATTATATAAATGCCGCCATAAATTTTGAAAAAGCAATAGCTCAAAATCCATTAGAATATTCTTATTATGAAAATGCAGCTACCGCGAATTATTTGACTGGAAATTTAGATAAGGCAGTAGATCAAATTGATATTGTTATCAAGGATATGAATCCCCTTGACGGGAAATGTGAATATATAAAAGCACTTATTTATATTAAATTGGGTGATCCCATAGGAGCCTGCCCCCTTTTGCAAACTTCTGTTGACAGTGGATACCAGCAAGCGCTAGGCACTTTCAATCAATATTGCAATCAATAAAAGAGGTCATCTAATTAAAATTATTTAAAATTAAGTTTGAATTATACTTTTTATTAAGTACTTTTGGTACTTGATAAGTATTAAATAATTAAAATGTTAACTGTTATACCATTGAAATTAACCCAGTTACTTGAAGAGCATCAGAATTTTGAGTCTAGCTGGGTTATTCTATTTATAGTAACTTTTAATAAAAAATTAAAATCCCTTTTGACAACATGAAATGGTTTGTCCTTTATACAAAGCCTAATTATGAACTTAGGGTAGCCCAGGGGATCAACACATTGGGAATCAATGCGTATTGCCCAACCTTTACACAAATAAAACACTATTCCGATCGTAAAAAAAAGGTTCAAAAGCCATTATTACCTTCTTATGTATTGGTTCAACTCACAGAACAAGACCGTCCCAAGGTTTTTGCTATCACGGGGGTTGTTCGCTACTTATTTTGGCTCGGGAAACCCGCAGTGGTTCGAGAAGAAGAAATAGAACTATTGAGAACCAATTTAACGGGTATTTTTGATGAAGCCGTGATCTCTAAATTATCAATAGGAAAAGAATATACCATTCCATCAGGTCCTTTTAAGGGACAAAGTGGAATCATTAAAAATGTATTAAAAAATAAATTAAGATTGGAGCTTCCTAGTTTGGGACTCTTTGTCACGCTTTGTAAAGCAACCACTTAATTTATACTACGTATCGGTTAATTCTAGTTTGCCTAAATGGGACAGACTAGGCGGAGCCATTTAAAAAATCAACTTAAGATTAAAACAAAAAATACTTTTTTACAGATTATAAATCTATGTTAGGAGAACTTATCACTTCTAAAACGCGCTTGCGCCTATTGATCAAGTTCTTTGTTTCTCAGGCCAACAGAGGTTATTTAAACGGCCTGGCCACTGAAATGGGGGAATCGACCAATTCCATTCGAAAAGAGCTGAATCACCTGCAAAGCGCTGGCTATTTGGATAAAGTCAAGGTGGACAACAAAGTAGAATACAAAGCCAATACTAAACACCCTTTATTTGATGTTCTTCAAAAAATAGTCTTAAAGCATTTGGGATTAGAGGACGTGGTAGATTCTGTTTTGGAACGCATTGGGTCCGTTCAAGAAATTATTTTAGTTGGGGATTATGTAAATGGAAATGACTCGGGTAAAATTGAAGTATTCTTAATTGGTGAGCAATTGAACATGGATTATATTGCACAGTTGGAAGAAAAGATCGAGAAATTAATCAAGCGTAAAATCAGCTTTTATTTAGCCTCTAAATTTCAGAGCACTCAACCTCATATTGTATTGTTTAACGAAAAAGAGAACCGATGATATCCATAGAAAGTGAAGAGCGCCCTTGGGGACGTTTTTTTGTACTGCATGACGAGCCCACCTATAAGCTAAAACGAATTGAAGTGGATCCAGGGGGGAGACTTTCTTACCAGTACCACCATAAGCGCTCTGAGGCATGGACGATAGTGGAGGGTATTGGAACCATTACTTTGGATGGAGACGCACAGGAATATAAGGCAGGGCAAACGATTTTGATCCCCCAGGGAGTGAAACACCGAATTGAAAATAAAGGACAAGAGAAAGTTGTTTTTATAGAAGTGCAAACAGGAACCTATTTTGGAGAGGATGATATAGTGCGTATTGAAGATGATTATAACAGAGCGTAAATGAAATCAAAAGCAATTATTGTATCCGGATATTTTAACCCCCTTCACAAGGGGCACTTAGAGCTTTTTGAAAAAGCAAAAGCAGCTGGTGATAAGCTTTGGGTGATTGTAAATAGTGATTTGCAAAGAGAATTAAAAGGAAGTAAAGCCTTTATGGATGAAGAAGAGCGCCTAATTATTGTAAAGGCTATCAGTATTGTTGACAAAGCAATAATCTCGGTAGATAAAGATAAGACCCAATGCGCCACGCTGCATTTTTTAGCTAAAGAATACAGTGCTGAGTATGATTTATTTTTTGCAAACGGCGGGGATCAAAACAATGACAGCATTCCTGAGGTACCGATTTGTAAAGAAGTGGGTATTGGCCTAATAGAGGGCCTTGGAGACAAGATTCAATCTTCTTCTTGGCTTTTAAAAAAATAAGATGCAGATAAAAAACATTTGTTGTATCGGAGCTGGATATGTGGGAGGACCTACCATGGCTGTGATTGCCATGAAATGTCCCGACATAAAAGTCACTGTAGTTGATTTGAATGCAGCGCGTATTGCTGCTTGGAACGGCCCTTTAGAAAACCTTCCCATTTATGAACCCGGTTTAGCAGAAGTAGTTGCTGAGGCTCGAGGCAGAAATTTATTTTTCTCTACAGAAGTAGATAAGGCTATTGAAAAGGCTGAAATGATTTTTATGGCGGTCAACACGCCAACCAAAACAGAAGGAGAAGGGGCCGGTATGGCAGCGGACTTACGCTTTGTGGAAGCGTGTGCAAAAAACATTGCCAGAGTAGCCACAACCGATAAAATTGTGATTGAAAAATCAACCCTTCCGGTTCGCACCGCTGAAAAGATTAAAGAGATTTTGAACAGTGAGGGAAATGGAGTACACTTTGAAATTCTTTCCAATCCTGAGTTTTTAGCCGAAGGGACTGCCATTGAGGATTTGTTTAAATCAGACCGGGTACTTATTGGTGGAGATGCATCAGAAACGGGACAAAAAGCGGTTCAGGCTTTAGTTGATATCTATGCCAACTGGATTCCTAAAGAAAAAATACTGACTACCAATGTTTGGTCTTCAGAGCTATCAAAGTTAGCTTCTAATGCAATGCTCGCACAGCGGATCTCGTCGATTAACAGTCTTTCTGCACTCTGTGAAAAAACAGGTGCCGATGTTGAGGAGTTATCAAAAGCCATTGGAATGGATCACCGGATTGGGCCAAAATTTTTAAAAGCTTCTGTAGGTTTTGGAGGGAGCTGTTTTCAAAAAGACATTTTGAATTTAGTTTACCTGTGTAAATATTATGGATTAGAGGAAGTAGCAGACTACTGGCATCAGGTGATTAAAATAAATGACTATCAAAAAGATCGTTTTGCTCAAAAAATTATTGATCATTTTGGAGGTGATTTAACCGGGCAAAAAATTGCTGTTTTAGGATGGGCGTTTAAAGCCAACACCAATGATTCTAGAGAAAGCCCTGCAATCTATGTTACGGAGAAATTATTTAAAGCTGGAGCAATTTTAGAAATTTACGATCCGATGGTATCCAAAGAATCTATCTTTAGAGATATTAATTTTTATTGGGAGGCTTCAAAACCAAAAGATTTAACTACGCGGATTTTGGTACTTGATTCTATAAGTACATTAGACCTCAGTTTTGATGCTACAGCCATATTAACCGAGTGGGAGGCGTTTAAAAGTTTAGACTTTTCAAAGACTATAGTTTTTGATGGTAGAGGAACTCTATCATCAAGTATCTACTCAATTGGGAAGGGATGAAAGGAGCACTAATTTTATCACAAAAGAAATCTCACCTACCAGCAGTAGTGAAAATCACTAATAATCTTTTTTAAAGTGAAAAAGCAAAAAGCTATCATCCTCTTAGGTTATTTTGTCCTGATATATAAAGGGCAATTTTAAAATGATATAAAAATCTATAATATTTTTAAATGAAAAATAAAAAAAGTCAGAAAAATATATTCCTTGAAAATGAAGGAGATAATTGGTTTGAAAGAAACAAAAATATTTCAAAAAAAGAAGATGATGAAATTGTCAAGATTATAGATTATTTGGAATTAAAGTACAATTCTCTTCTAGAAATTGGCTGTAGTACAGGATATAGATTAAATCTATTAAAAAGTGATAATAAAGATTTATATGGAATTGACCCTTCTGCCAAAGCCATCGAATATGGTTTGAAAAATTACAAAAACTTAAAACTTTCTCAAGGAACTGCAGACAGTTTAAATTTTGAAAGTGATAAATTTGAGATTGTTGTTTTTGGTTTTTGTTTGTATTTAACTGACAATGAAGATTTATTTGATATAGCAAATGAAGAACCGCAGTTGCCCTTTCTGTTTGCTTGCAAAAGCTTGAAGAAAAATATGGTCAGATTGATCCTCGTGGTGGAAAAAAAATCTGGTTTTTTGATAGCTTCGAAGGCCTGCAAACCAGCAAATCAAGCGTGGATATCAACTGTCCCCACGTTAGAGCAGAAATTTGGCGTCCCGGAACCTGTAAGGGCTTAAATTTAGATGAGTTCAATAACTTGATATCCCAAATTTTAGAACCAAAACAATTTAGCGTCATTAAGGGGTGGTATGAAAACACCATGGCAAATCTTGACGACCAAAAATTTTCTTTAGTACACATTGATTGTGATCTCTACGAGTCAACAATTCAAGTGCTTGAGGAACTTT
>ENA-OWPI01000385-OWPI01000385.1-marine-metagenome-genome-assembly--contig:-NODE-385-length-62542-cov-5.183735_pt1 | contig 62542 bp, 69 predicted proteins | sample MGYA00238138_ERZ651775 | MGnify/ENA primary metagenome ERZ651775 (study PRJEB26906, sample SAMN06265043) | marine metagenome | isolation source: Helgoland LTER site | place: Germany:Helgoland, sampling...
CCTTCAACCATTCGGGAATACGCCGCTCAGATTGGGCTTCCCCGTTAAAGAAAACCGCGCACCCGAGGGCACGCGGTTTACTGGATGTGGGTTAATTTAGCAGATTGATCCCACTCTCAGGATAGCATGCTTCTAGGCGCGCCACAATTGAAAGGCTCTCCTATGGATAGCACATATCAGCTACTTCGTATAAATGGGTGCCGCGACACGCGTAGCCCTAATGGTCCAGACTATGACACCGTCACCCTTGCCGACATCGCCGCGATGGCTGACGCCCCACTCACTTTGGCTAAACTGGATGCTACAGCGTTTGTCGCGTCTAGTTATATCACCTCGGACGCACGCTCACATTCGGCACAGCGGCGGCATGGTCAGTTCCACGCCTTCGTCGTTGACGTGGATGAAAACGGGCCACCACTGGAGGCTGTAGACATGGCCCTAGCGGCCATCTTTGGTGAATGTGCCCGCATAATCTACTCCACAAGCAGCGCATCGGCGGAGACACCCAAATGGCGCGCGATCGTGCCGTTCCTTACAGCGATAAGCGGTGTTCAGTACGAGCAGCTGCAACGCGCCTTGTTCGCGCTTCTACAGGCACATGGGATCGCTTGTGACAGCGCCATGCAGGGAGCCGCGCAGATGGCTTTCCTCCCAAACGTGCCGCCAGAGATGCGAGACACCGATGGAACGCCTCTGTTTTTTCAGAGCCGAGTTGTTGCAGCTAATATGCTGCAAGCCCCGCCGTTGGGGCTTCAGGAACGTGCATCCCTGAACGCTAAACGAGAGGTTGATGCGCGAAATGAAGCAGCTACCCTCTCCCGCCAAAGGGCAGCGGAACGGCTTAAGGTACGAGAGCGGACCGGCATGCCCTCCCCCATTGAAAAATTCAACGCAGATCACGACTTAACGTCCGTCCTGCTTGAGTATGGGTGGCTTTCACGAGGCGGTCCTTGGTATGCCTCACCCTTCTCTCAGAGCAAGGGAGCCTCCGTCCGAGTGTTTGATCAACGTGCAGTTAGCTTCACAAGCAGCGACAACGGCCGCGTTGGCAAACAGACCCCTAAGGGGTGGATCACCTACGATGCATGGGACGTATTCGTTGCCTGTGAGCATGCTGGCAATGAGAGAGCGGCGCTAACGGATTACTGTGAGAGGTCTGGGTATAACCAATTGCGGCTGCGCGCACTCTTTAGCCAGTGGGGAGCGGAGTAATGGATATCGAGAAATTGACACAGTCCGAACCCATCGAATTCGGCGACGGCCGCACAACGCAAAAGCTCGACCAACTTAAGCTCGACATGAATGATCACGTTATCGTGCAGTCGCTCAGCAACATAGTCACAATTTTGGACGGCCTGTCCGAATGGAGTGGCGTCTTTGCGTACAATGAACTGACTGAGCAGTACATAGTGACCCGTCCTCTGCCAGGCAGCCGAGGCAATCCAAAACTACACCGACCTAGACTATTGCGCGATGAGGATGCAGGCCACGTGAGGGTTTGGCTAAACCGTCGGCTCAAATGGGCAAAAGTAATAAAAAGCGATGTCTTTGACGCAATTGCTTTAGCTGCGCGAGAGCACAAGATCTCACCCATTCATCACTACCTGCAGGGATTACAAAAGCAGTCTGCTGAAGACGCCCGCAAGTACCTCTCCATTGTTGTCGAGACACACTTCGGCCTATACAAATGGAATGAGCATCCCGATACTGTGCGTTACTCGGAATTAGTGTTCCAAAAATGGCTGATCTCTGCCGTCGCGCGCGCACTCGAGCCTGCCTGCAAAGCCGATCACGTTTTGATACTTGAAGGTCCTCAAGGCGTTGGGAAATCAACCGCGGTTCGTACACTTTGTGGCGATGAATACTTTGGTGATACTGTTCCAAGGCTCGATACCAAAGATGCGTCAGATTACGTTCGAGGCAAATGGATCATCGAACTCGCAGAGCTATCCTCAGTATCCAAGTCGGCTGTAGAGCAGGTAAAAGCGTACATAACGCGTACAGAGGAGAGGTTTAGGCCAGCATACGGGCGCAATGAAGTGACCTACCAACGTAGATGTATCTTTGTGGGAACGACTAACCGCATGGATTACTTGCGGGACGAGACGGGTAATAGACGCTTTTGGCCCATCAAACTCGACACAGTTGATATTGATGCCATCCGCAACGACCGTGATAAAATTTGGTCGGCAGCGAAAGCACTTTATGATGCGGGCGAGCAGTGGTGGTTAACCAGGGCTGAAGAAAGTCTTGCTCAAAATCAGCAGCTACGCCGTGCAGCCGTGGACCCTCTGTTTGATGAGGTCGCGGAATGGCTTGAAACCTCAAAGACGATCGAAACCTGCATGAGGGAGGTGTGGAGCGCAGTTACCTCAGAGGAAGAGGACACATCAGCCGCCAAGATGTCTCCACAGCTCCAACACCGACTAAGAGGTGCATTAAACGCTGCGGGCTTCAAGAGCACAGGGCAAAAATTCACCTCAGGTGAGCATAAAGGGATGATGATCTTTGCACTCCCCTTGCCTGAGCCCAAATTACAACTCTGACACGCAAAAGAAAGGGGAGCGCCGCGGTGGAGCAAGCCGCCGTTGCGCGCTTTCCGTTCCAATTAGGGGGGATAGGTGGAGCAAGTAGAGCTATTGTACTGCAACTTACAAGACCCGTTTAACCCGTTGTATTATATGTAATATTAGGAACCAATTGAATTTATGGAAGTCGCACAGGCATTGTCGATTTAAGTGATGTGGAAATCGCTCCCCTCGCTCTACTGTGGCTAATTTAGCGTTGGCCTTCCCGACGTATTCTCTCGAAAATAACTTCGACCATACCGACCTCTTGTAGCCTAGGTTCAGGACTCATAACCAGAATATGACTGTTGCTGCCAGGGCAATGGCTGACAGGAATACCTTGGGGCATCGGTCATATCGGGTTGCGACGCGGCGCCAGTCTTTGAGCCTGCCAAACATTCTCTCAATGCGGTTGCGGCGTTTGTAACGGCGCTTGTCGTATCTAACGAGCTTCTTGCGTGACTTGCGACCTGGGATGCAAGGCCTTATGCCCCTGTCTGACAAGGCTTCTCGGAACCAATCTGCATCATAACCCCGGTCGGCGAGTAACCAATCAGCCTCGGGTAAGCTGCTCAGCAAGGCCGCTGCGCCGGTGTAATCGCTGACTTGACCGGCGGTTAGGAAGAAGCGGATTGGGCGACCGCTGGTGTCAGTGACAGCATGCAATTTTGTGTTCATGCCGCCCTTTGTCTGACCGATTAGGCGTCCAAGCCCCCCTTTTTAAGCCGCAGGCTTGAGGCCGTGCGGTGTGCTTTGAGGTAAGTCGCGTCGATCGAGATGGTCTTATTGTCGGGTGCCTCCGCTGCCAACCCTGTCATTATCCGAGCGAATACACCCGCATCGCTCCAACGTTTCCAGCGATTATAAAGCGTCTTGGGTGGCCCATACGCAACGGGCGCATCACACCAGCGTAACCCATTGCGATTGATGAAGATAATGCCGCTCAAAACACGCCTGTCATCGACGCGCGGCTTACCTCGGCTCTTTGGAAAATACGACCGTAGCCGCACCATCTGATCTTCTGTCAGCCAGTAAAGATTGCTCATCGTACCCCCAAATCATTGGTGGTCGTGAATCATGACGACAAACCAGCATCAAGGCATTTAATGGGTCCTGACCCTAATGCGGCCCGCATCACACATGCCACTTGCCGCAAGAATGATTGATCCGCCAGTTATCTTTGAAATGCGCTTGCTTTCATCTGTCGTTTCCGTTGGATGAAGTTGCGTGCTATTCAAAAGCTGGGCGCTAGCGCTGAGGCCCTCCAAATCACCCGCGTGCTTTTGGAACACTTTGGTGACACGGATCGCCAAGGGCGAGTCGAGGAAGATCGGCGCGCTCGGAATTTCACCAGCATCTTGCAACGCCAGAATGTCCGTTATCAGTTCCTGCGTCCGTTCGACTGCGAAAACGGGGATCAGTAACATGCCTTCGTTTGCCAGCGCTTTTGCGACCTCTGACTGCAACGCTGCGCGGCGCATCGCGACAGATGTTTCTGGCCTCTCGCGGTTTCCATAGGTCGATTCTGAAATGACATAGTCAAAGTCTACTGGCGCATCGGGGTCAGGGTGGAACAACTTGTTGTCAGGTCCGATGTCGCCCGAAAAGAGAAGACGCAGCGGTTTGTCTCCCTCTTGGTCGATTTCGATCTCAATTGATGCCGACCCGAGGATATGACCTGCGTTCCAAAAACGCGCGCGCACGTCGGGGCCGACCTGCACCCAGTCCTCGTAATCCAAGGCCACGATATGCGACAAACAGGCCTCTGCGTCTTTGCGCGTGTAGATGGGAGCTACCTCGGCTTTGCCCCGCCGCTGATTGCGACGGTTCCGATGCTCTACTTCCATTTCTTGGATGTAGCCGCTGTCGGGCAGCATAAAGGTGAGCAAATCCCGCGTGCCTTCGGTGGCAAATATCTTGCCCGTGAAACCCGTCGAGGTCAGCTTTGGCAGCAAACCCGAATGGTCAATATGCGCGTGGGTTTGCAGCACAAAATCGACATCATCGGGCCGGAAAAGGAAATGGTTCGTAGTTCAACGCCCTGACTTTTTTGGGCCCCTGAAACAGACCGCAATCGACCAAGAACCTACTTTGGGGGGTCGTTAAAAAATAACAAGACCCAGTTACCTGCTTTGCCGCACCACAAAATTTCAATCTGATATCAGTCATTTAGCATCCCCTTCTCAGAGCTTTCCAGCCACAATTTAAGTCAAGCATAGGCTAACTTTTCTGGCGTTGACCTATATCAATCTTTGCGTGTGGTAGACCTGCTAGGATGAGCCCAAGATGCAAAATTTGCTGGAGGGCCCGCCATGTCGAAGAGAGTTCTGTCTTTATTGTTGCTATTCATTGGGGTCTTTGTCGCGCTTCCGCTTGCAGCTCAGGAAAAGCCGACTGACCTTGAAATTCTGGATGCTTGGCTGTCCTCGCCGCATGCGAATTCAACGTCCGAAGCGTTTCGACATTGGGACACAGAAGGCGAAATTCCGGGCACTTGCGCGGTTTGCCACTCTACAACTGGTATAATTGATTATCTCGGCACGCCCGCAACCACTGTGGGCGTCATCGATCACAGCGTCCCTATCGGAACATCGGTGGAATGCGCGGCCTGCCACAATGGCAATGCGGTAGCTTTAGACAACGTTTTGTTCCCGAACGGGCAAACCGTTAGTGTGCCTGATAGCTCTGCAATTTGCTCTGTCTGCCACCAAGGTCGCAGCTCAATGGACCAGGTCGACGCACGCGTTGTCGATCTTGCAGAAGATACAATCTACCCCGACATGGCGTTTATCAACATTCACTATGCGGCCGCAGCTTCGACCCAATTGGGTGGCAACGTGCGCGGTGGTTATCAATATGAAGGTCGCACGTATGCAGGCCCATTCGCCCATGTCGAAGGTCTCAATACCTGCGTCAGTTGCCATGATCCGCACAAAACAGAAGTCGCTTTGGAAAGCTGCACAAGCTGCCACGCAGGTGTGACCGAGTTCCGCGCCATCCGCACAACCCAACTTTATATCCTCAGGAATGGAGAAACCACAGCGGGGATTGGTTACGTCATCGAAGACCTGCACAAGGCGCTGGAAGCCGCAATTATGGCCTACGCCAAACAGGTGAACCAAAGCCCGATTGCCTATTCCAAGGTTGCCTACCCTTACTTCTTTAGTGATCTCAAGGAAGATGGCGAAGCCGATAGCATCGAGGCGGTTTTCCCAAATCGGTATCAATCATGGACCCCGCGTCTGTTGAAGGCGGCCTATAACTATCAGTTTGTTGCAAAGGACAGGGGCGCATTTGCGCACAACCCACACTACGTCATTCAACTTATGATCGATAGCATCAAGAACCTTTCTGCGGTTGCAGAAATCGACACATCCGGATTTCAGCGTCCTTAAAGGAGTGGCCATGCACTTTGACATTCGTCGCGGCATTTGGAGCCCCATAGTGCCCGCGCCCCAAGATGCGCCTTTCGAGGCGCTTACGGCAAAGACGGTGGCGATGATGGGTGACGACTATCCAAGTGTTGTCTTCGATCTGCAATTCAAAGAGGGTGACACGGTCCGCGCAGGGCAAACGCTCTGCGTGGATCGCCATCGCCCTGAAATCTGTTTTGTTGCAAACGCGGGTGGACGTGTCAGCCAAATCAAGCTTGGCCCACGACGCAGGTTAGAGTTTCTAGAGATCGCAGTTGGCGGCGACGACAGCGTTAGATTTGACACTGATGTTCTCAGAAAACTGCTGTTGAAATCTGGCGCATGGACCAGTTTTCGCACGCGCCCCTTTGGTTTGATACCTGATCCAATAGCTACGCCTGACGCCATCTTTGTGACCGCTACAAAAGCGACCCCGCAAGCCCCCGATCCACTCACGGTCATTGCCGCTGAGACAGCAAATTTTGAAGGTGGGGCAGAGGCGCTTTTACAACTCACTACTGGCCCCGTTTTTATCTGCCAAAGAATGGGCGCTGCGTTGCTCGTGCCATACGACAGACTGGAAATCGCGACGTTCTCTGGCCCCTATCCGTCTGGCTATGCTGGGCCGCAAGTACACCGCCTTATGCCTGTGTCACGTCAGCGCGTGGTATGGGAGATTGGGTATCAGGATGTCATGGCAATCGGCTATCTTTTGGCAACGGGGCAGATCAAAACCTCTCGGGTCGTGTCTGTCTCCGGAGCAACACAGACCAAGGTTGGGACCGTTCGGCTCGGCGCAAAACTTGCCGATGTTGTGCGGGATATGGATCATCTTGATGCCGATTGCCTACGCTCAGGATCACGCTTGACTGGCCGCAAGAGCCATTACTTAGGCCGCAGGGATTTGCAGATTTCGACGGATGAAAAGGAAGCATTTCCACGACCATTCTGGCATCGCATATTGGACGCTCTCCCTGCGGCCCCGAATGGTGCCACGCTTCCGATGGAAGCCTTCGAGCGCGCGTTTCCGTTTGACATATTGCCCACCCCACTCATGCGCGCCTTGGCGATCGGTGATGTTGAAACCGCAGAACGACTGGGGTGCCTGGAACTCGTGGAAGAGGACATGGCAGTGTTAACGCAGCTATGCCCGTCGGGTTGCGACTATGGCCACTTTTTGCGCCACACCCTGAACCTCATACACAGCGAGCGTGCAGGATGATCAAAGGCATACCATATCGCTGGGATTCACATCAGGTGTCGGTCACGACTTTTGCGGTGCTTTTGCTGCCATTGACAACTGCTGCTATTCTGCGTGGCCCAACGATGACCCTTCCCATAGGGGTTGCTTTAGGGCTTGGCCTGATGTGGTCGTTCCTATTCTCGGCATTGCGGAAATCGGTATTCCATTGGCACAGCCTAATCAGCGCCTTGATCTTTGTCCTTCTCTTGCCAGCCGCAACACCCGTTTGGCAGTTCGTCATCTCGCTGTCGTTTGGCCTCGTGTTTGGCGACTTGATCTTTGGAAGCAGGGGGAGGGGCTTTCTTAACGCGGCGGTCGTCGGCTTGGCCTTCCTGTTGTTTTCATTTCCCGCAACACCACCCGACACAGCACTGCCGCAGATAGCAATCGCAGCAGCGCTCAGCGGTTTGATCCTGCTTGCTCTCGGATTGATTTCTTGGCGGGTAATAGCTGGGTTCGGTATCTGCTTTGCCGCGCTGGTCCCCATCTCGCCTGTCTCCGCGAACTGGCAAGACCTACAAAACGCTACTGTTTTACTCGGACTTGTCTTCCTTATCTGCGACCCCGTTGCAGGCGCAAGCACGCATCTAGGGCGGTGGCTCTATGGCGCGCTCGCTGCCGCGTTAGTCCTTCTTTTAGGCCAAACAGGAGTTGGAATTGGGTCTTTATCCTCAGTGGTCTTTGGCGCACTTCTTGCCAGTATCTTCGCACCCTTGCTCGACCAAATTGCGATCTATGACAACGTGCGGCGAAGGATGAAAAGGCAATCATATGAGCCGTAATTCACCCCTCGCACTTTGGCGCAGGTTTTTGGCGCTTCCTAACGACAGCCGCACGAAAACCCTCGGCGTGGCATTTCTTGTGTCACTGGTCGCGGCCATTGCGGTGTCGACAACATCGGTGGCCCTCAAACCACGCCAAGAAGCACATATCCAAGCTGCGCGCGAAGCCAACCTTGCGGCGATGGTCGCAACATTGCCGGGTTTGGCCGAAGTGATGCGCGAGACAGGCGCGGAGTCGTTGGAAACTGTCGTCGTCGCATTGGAAACGGGGCAAATTGATCCGACGATAGATGCCGCCACTTATGATTTCCTGAGCGCGCAATCGGACCCGACGCTCACCCAACCACTTGCCGCATCCGAAGACACGGCAAAGATCGGACAACGCCCAAATTTTGCGCCCGTCTATATCCTGCGCGGGACGCAGAGGTTGGCGTTGGTCGTCTTGCCAGTCTATGGCACAGGCTATCAATCAACGATCCGCGCCTATCTTGCCTTACATGGCGATCTCGCGACAATTGCCGCCCTCAGCATCTATGAACAGGGCGAGACACCAGGGTTAGGCACGCGGATCACCGACCCCGCTTGGCAGGCGCTTTGGTCTGGCAAGCGGGCCTCTGACAATGCGGGTGAGGTCACGATCGTGGTCGTGCGCGGCGCGGCTACGACGGCCAACGAAGTGGACGGCATCACAGGCGCCACACGCTCGACAACGGGGGTGACGAACCTCGTGCAGTTCTGGCTGGGCGATCTGGGCTACGGCCCTTTTCTTGCATGGCTTAAGGCGGAGGAATTTTGAAAATGCGTAAATCGCAGTTACACCACCTCACCGCCCCCTTGATCGACAACAACCCTGTCACACTACAAATGCTGGGCATCTGTTCGGCTTTGGCTGTCACAACGGCGCTCGATACCGCGCTGATCATGAGCCTAGCGCTGCTGACCGTTCTCGCTACAGCCAGCACGCTCATCAGCTTGATCAAGGCGCATCTACCGTCGTCCATTCGGCTTGTCGTGCAGATCACGATAATTGCGTCCTTGGTCATTGTGACTGACCAAGTGCTGCGGGCTTATGCGTTTGAAATCAGTCAACGGCTGTCGGTGTTCGTCGGGCTCATTGTCACCAATTGCATCGTGCTTGGGCGTGCGGAGGCCTTTGCGATGCATAACCCAGTTTGGCCAAGCTTTCTTGATGGCGTTGGAAACGGCCTTGGCTATGGGCTTATCCTGATGATTGTCGCGACAATCCGTGAACTGTTCGGGTCAGGCGCGCTATTTGGTGTCACGGTCCTGCCTTTGGCAACTGAGGGAGGTTGGTTCGAACCACTAGGCTTTATGCTTTTAGCGCCAAGCGCATTTTTCATTATAGGATTGCTGATCTGGGGCATTCGGACACGTCGTCCAGCACAGATCGAGGCCAATAAGTTCCCGATCATCTCGCAGGCCGTGGTGGAGAAAACATGATCGAGATTCTGCTCAAATCCGTTTTTCAAGAAAACCTCGCGCTGACGTTTTTCCTTGGCATTTGTACATTCTTGGCGGTGTCAAAACGGGTTGAAACGGCGGTAGGTCTAGGTGTGGCGATGATCGTCGTGCAGTCCCTCACAGTGCCGATCAATTATCTGATTTTCCAAGGTCTCTTGGTCGAAGGCGCATGGGCATGGGTGGGACTTCCTGAGGTCGATTTGACCTATCTTAAACTGATCTCGTTCATTGGGGTGATTGCCGCCACCGTCCAAATTATGGAAATGACACTGGAGCGTTACGCCCCAACCTTACACCAAAGCCTTGGAGTATTCTTGCCGCTGATTACTGTGAACTGTGCCATTCTTGGCGGGAGCTTGTTTATGGTTGAGCGGCGCTATGATCTGCCCGAAAGCGTGGTTTATGGTGTCGGCAGTGGTGTCGGCTGGGCGCTTGCGATTGTGGCCTTTGCCGCCATTCGCGAACGGCTTCGCTATGCTGATGCGCCCGAAGGCCTGCGTGGTCTTGGGTTGGCGTTTATTGTCACGGGTCTGATGTCGATGGGGTTTTCGGCCTTTGTTGGGGTAACGCTGCCATGATGGACGTCTACCTCGGCGTTGCTGTTTTCGTCTCGATTGTGTTGCTTTTGGCTGTGTCGGTTTTGATCGCAAGGGCCGTCCTGATGCCGTCAAAACCCGTCACAATCACTTTGAACCAAGATAAACGCATCGCCGCGAAAACAGGGACCAAATTGCTTTCTGCACTCGGGGACGCAGGCATTTCGATCCCGTCCGCCTGCGGAAGTGCGGGGACCTGCGGTCAATGCCGTGTGCAAATTGTGGACGGGCCACCAGCGGCTGCTCAAACTGAAACCGCAATCCTGTCGCGCCGCGATATCGCGCAAGGCATTCGCTTGGCGTGTCAAACGACGCTGCGAGACAACATCTCGATCGTTTTGCCTGATACCGTGCTTGCGGCGCAGACTTGGGACTGCCGCGTGAGGTCCAGTCGGACCATCGCGCCACTCATTCGTGAAATAGTCTTGGACCTCCCCGCGGATGGGTCCTTCACCTTTACCCCCGGAGAGTTCGTGATGGTCACGGCACCCGCGTATGCGTTGCGCTACGCCGATTTCGATATCGCCGCTGAGCACGAAACAGCGTGGGAAGACATGGCGCTGAATGGTGTCATCTCGTCGAGCGCCACGGAAGAAACACGCGCTTATTCCATCGCCACGCATGCCAATGACAAAGGCGGGCAGATTACCTTGCTGATCCGGCTTGCCCTGCCGCCGCAAGATCAGGCGGACATTCCCCCCGGGATTGTTTCATCATGGCTTTTCGGACGTCAAGAAAGTGACACCGTCACAGTTGCGGGCCCCTTTGGCACTTTCGCTGCGCAAGATAGTCAAAAAGAGATGGTTTTCATCGGCGGCGGTGTTGGCATGGCACCATTGCGGGCCATCATTTCCGACCAACTTGAAACCAAAAAGACGACCCGCAAAATTAGCTTTTGGTTTGGGGCGCGCAGCGAAATCGACCTATTCTACGAGGACGAGTTTATTCGCTTGGAGAAGGCGCACCCGAATTTCAACTGGACTGCTGCACTGTCTGATCCTGCGCCAGAAGACAATTGGCAAGGTGAAACGGGTTTCATCCACGAGGTCGCATTGCGCAGTGGGTTATCCGCTCACCCTGCGCCGCACAATTGTGAGTATTATCTCTGCGGACCGCCATTGATGATTAAAGCTGTTCTCGCGATGCTAGACGATTTGGGCGTTGATCCAGACCAGATTTACAACGATGATTTTGGAGCCTGAATGATGAAACTCACACGCCGCACCTTCATTGCAGGATCAACACTCAGCCTCTCGACCACAAGGCTCTGGGCCCAATCTGGTGACATTGTCCAACTGGAAGGTCCCGCATTTGGAGCGCGTTGGCGAGTCAGTTTGCCGCACGGCATCGATGCAAATGTGGTGGCCCAAAGGGTTTCAAATATAATCGAGTCCGTCGACATCCAGATGTCGCCATTCAAACCAACCTCCGAAATCTCGGCATTCAATCGAAACAAGTCAACGCGGTTTCACCCCGTTCCAGATGACATTTTGACAACCGTGAAGGAAGCAAAACGGATCGCACAGATCACGCAAGGCGCGTTTGATCCGACCTTGGGCGGCGTGGTTGGACGTTTTGGGTTTGGGCCGATCAGCGTTGCTCCAGCGGGCAGATTTCAAGATATGTCCGTCAGCGAAAATGGACTGCAAAAATCACACCCCGAACAGACCTTAGACCTCTGCGGGATCGCGAAGGGCTTTGCCTTAGACCAAATATCTATAGCCCTCACAGACCTCCGTCATCATAATTTTTTCGCTGAACTTGGCGGAGAGGTTTTCGCTCATGGACTACATCCCACGGGCCGACCTTGGACCGCTGGGATCGAGCGCCCAGTTGCGGGGGCACACGGCTTTAATCGGACTGTAAGGCTCGACAATGAAGCTTTGGCAACGTCTGGCGACGTGGTGAATAGTTACGTTCACGCAGGACACCGCTATAGCCACATCATCGACCCGCAAAGCCAACGCCCATCGAATGGCGTATTGGCGTCAGTAAGTGTTTTTGCGGCTAGCGCGATGACAGCCGACGCCTTCGCTACCGCGCTCTATGCAATGGGACCACTGAATGGCCCTGAATTTGCTCAGTCTCATGAAATTGCCGCGTTGTTCTTGGTGCGGGATCAAGCTTGGCTTAGAGAAGTTATGACGCATGATTTCTCAGCAAGACTGGATGGATAGCAATAAAATGGCAACTTTTATTTTGACCTTGGGAATAATCGCAGTTGCATTTAGTGCGCTATCGTTAGGTGTCATTCTCGGGCGCGCACCGATTAAAGGATCATGTGGCGGGCTCGCTTGCGTTCCGGGTGCAGATTGTGTGGCCTGCCCAAACAAAAACAAGCGCGACACTGACTAGCGATTGGTGCTCATTAAAATAAAACGCTGTCAAACCGACCCCTGTCGAACAAAACTAACGTTTCCATCATGCCCTTAGATAGAATTATCTCGCAATTTGCTACGAATTTACTGGGCTCCACATCTTTTTTCCAAGACTGGTGGGGGCCAATTGTGGCGCGTATTTTGCCTATACCGCTCCGACCCCAAAACCCGAACTTTTCATGAGTTATGACGCGAAAATTGTCTGAAACTTGGTCACGGAAAACTTTCCACTCACTTGGGATGGTTTTCCGAAAGAATCTCAGGATCGCATTCGCGAACTGTTTTTGGGTGGGGTAGTATCGGTTGTATGTCACCTTCTGGTGCATCACGGCCCATAATCGCTCGATGGGATTGAGGTGCGGGCAATACGGCGGCAACTGGATGAGGTGGATGCGGCAGTCTGGTCTGGCAAGGAAAGCCCTGACATCTGGCCCTTTGTGATAGGCGGCGTTGTCCCAGATGACATGAATGATGCGCTTTTCGGGATTGCGGGCCTCAATCTTGGTAAGAAGCTGCGCTGCGCTGATCCCGTCGACGGTGGTTGGCTCGACAAAGGGCGCATCGAAGGTTTCAAGATTGAGCGCACCATGGATATTCACGCGGCCCCGGCCTGCCGTGGTCGGGACCCCTGGATTTGAACCCGTTTTGACCCAGCCAAAAGCGGGCTTCGTCTGATATTCTGGATGCACAGCGTCGGCAAAATAGACGGCTTCATCTGCGCCGCGCTCAGTCATCAGGCGTTCATATAGCGCGATGAACGCAGCCTGCTTTTCCGCTGATGCCACGCGCGGCAGAGGCTGGGGCTTGCGATATTCAAAGCCCAGTCGGGCCAGAAGTTTGATGCAGCCAGAGTGGGAATAGTTCAGACCGCACTCAGCTGCGACATGGGCCCTGATCTCTACCGTCGAGCGACAGAAGCGGGCTTCTAGCCAAGCGCATAACGCAACCTCCTGTGCCTGCTTCATACGGGACTGACCGCCTTTCCAGCCGTCGAAGGCAAGCGCATCCCAGCCATCTTGCTGGTAGCTCTTATACCAGCCCCGGATGGTATCGTCGTCCAAGTAGAGAAATTTTGCGATCCGAGCACAGCTTTCCCCGTCGTCGAGCAGCAGGATCGCATTTGCCCGCCGGGCAATACCGTGGTCCTCGCGCTGGCGACGCACGCAAGCCTCAAGCTCGATACGGTCTGCTGAGGAAAGAAAGCCGGGGCGGATCATGGGCGTAGCTGAATCGTTTCAAACCCAGCCGTCAAGCCATCAAATTCGGCTTCCGCGGGACTCTGAGTATAAAAGAAAAAGGGCCGCGCGTTAATCGTGCGGCCCTTTTTTGTTAACGGGTTGCTGTCAGATTGATCGTCACATCAACACCAAACCCAAGGTTGCTCTCGTCTGCCATGCTTTCGCCAATCGCAAAGTCGCGACGATCCAGCGACACGGTGCCAACCATCGTGGCGGTATCCGCGTCGAGCGTCAGATCAAAGGGTAGTGTGACAGGCACGCGGGCACCTTTTATCGCCAATGTCCCTTCGGCCAGATAGACCCCTTCAAGCTTCACCAAATCGGCGGTGAATGTCGCGATTGGGAATGTCACGAGGTCAAAGAAGTCTTTCCCCATTGCCTGATCGCTGACCGATCCAAGCGTCAACGTCCCGACATTGATCGTTGTCTCGACACTTCCCACGGACCCGGTCGCGTTTTCATCAAACGTAATCGCAGCAGTCCAATCATCGAATTGACCCGTGACCACATTCCCCAATTGCGTGACCGAGATTGCGATTGTGCCGTCCTGTACGGTCCATTCCGAACTCACGGTAGATAAGCTGGGGGAAGAGATCGTTTTTTCTTGCCCCAAAATCCCGAATGAAGCCCCGATTCCCGCAACGGCGGCATAGATCGCCAAAGCAATCATGGCGGAGTTTCGGTGCACGCCCTGTGCACGCGCGGTGTACGCATTGTGACCGAACCACATGCGCCGCAAGGTCTCATCTTTGTCAATCACGTGATGCTTCATCGCACCCGCAAAATGCAGCAGGATCGAGACAACCATCACCTTGCTCCAAAGCCAGTGAAGCCCGCCGAAAAAGTCGGAAACTGTTGGATCTACAGGAATAAATGGCAGGTGGTTCGCAAAAGGAATCCAGATCGGCGCAGACGCGGCAGCGGCAGAGTGGTGAATCCAGCCTGTCAGCGGAACCAGCACCAGCGAGATGTAAAGCAGCCAATGCACCACCTCTGCTAACAAAGTCTCAACGCGCCGTTCGGGGTGCAATGGGGCGGGTTTGGTCTGCGTCAATGCGTAGGCAATCCGCGCGAGAGCCACCAAAAACACCGCCACACCCAGTGTTTTGTGCATGGAAAATAGCAGTGTTTTGGTCGCGATTTGCGCGTCCGTCTCGAAGGGCGCATCCGAGGCAAGGATGCCTAACGGAATAATCGACACCACCAATAGCGCCGTAAGCCAATGAAATATCTTGGTTTTTGTGGAATAAGCAGTCTCGGTCATAGCCGTCATCTTTCTCATAGGAATGTTAAGTTAACCCTAAATTGCCTGCGCTTTTTGCGAAACACGCACCTGCGCTCAATCCCTGTGCATCTTTGCATTACCTTGTGTCAGCTACATACAGCGGTTAATCCTTTGACAAAGCAAAGAACAAGGAGAAGTCCTCATGCGGGCATTTGTATTTCCAGGGCAGGGCGCTCAGACCATTGGGATGGGTAAGGCGCTTGCCGATGCTTACCCCAGCGCGCGGGCCGTTTTTGACGAGGTCGACGAGGCCTTGGGCGAGAAGCTTTCTACGCTGATTTGGGAGGGTGATATCGCTGATTTGACCCTGACGAAAAACGCGCAACCTGCTCTTATGGCAACATCTTTGGCCGCGATGCGGGCCTTGGAATCAGAAGGCGTTACAATCGATATGGCATCGTTTGTGGCAGGTCACTCGCTTGGCGAATATTCCGCCCTCGCTGCCTCTGGCGCGTTAACGATTGCCGACACAGCCCGCCTTTTGCGCATCCGCGGCACCGCAATGCAAGAAGCCGTCCCCGTCGGAGTGGGCGCGATGGCGGCCCTTTTGGGGCTTGATTTCGAGACGGCGCAGGCCGTGGCCGAGGAGGCTGCACAGGGCGAGGTTTGCCAAGCAGCTAATGACAATGATCCGAGCCAAGTTGTTGTTTCTGGGCATAAAGATGCGGTTGAGCGGGCCTTGGTGATTGCCAAGGAGAAGGGCGCAAAGCGTGCGCTTTTGCTACCTGTTTCCGCGCCATTCCACTGCGCTTTGATGGCACCTGCTGCGTCCGTCATGGCCGAAGCGCTTGACGACGTAAATATTAATGCGCCTGCCGTGCCATTGGTGGCAAATGTGATCGCTTCGGCGGTTTCAGACCCGACACGGATTCGCGCATTGCTTGTGGATCAGGTGACGGGCTCTGTGCGCTGGCGCGAGAGCGTTTTGTATATGGCAAAACAAGGGGTTACCGAAGTTTGGGAGATTGGCGCAGGCAAAGCCTTGATCGGCATGATTCGCCGCATTGATAAAGACCTCACCACGGGTGCCGTTGGCGCGCCTGATGATATTGCAGCGGCTGTGGCCGCAATGACTGCCGCTTAAGCGGAAAGGGATATAGATGTTTGATTTAACAGGTAAAAATGCACTCGTGACTGGCGCCTCTGGCGGCATTGGCGGGGCAATCGCAAAGGCGCTGCATGCTCAAGGCGCAACTGTTGCGCTATCTGGTACACGCGTTGAACCGCTTGAGGCATTGGCTACTGAGCTTGGCAGCCGAGCCCATGTTCTGCCGTGTAACCTCAGCGATGCGGAAGCCGTAAATGCTCTGCCAAAACAAGCGGTTGAGGCGATGGGATCACTGGATATTTTGGTCAATAACGCAGGCATCACCCGTGATAACCTGTTCATGCGTATGTCGGATGATGAATGGTCAAGCGTTTTGGACGTGAACCTGACGTCGACAATGCGCCTATGCAAAGGGGCGATCCGTGGCATGATGAAGGCGCGTTGGGGCCGAATTATCAATATTTCCTCGGTGGTTGGCGCAACGGGTAACCCCGGGCAAGCGAACTATGCCGCATCCAAGGCCGGTATGGTCGGCATGTCAAAATCCATCGCCTATGAGGTCGCAAGCCGTGGGATTACGGTGAATTGCGTGGCCCCTGGATTTATTACGACGGCGATGACAGAAAAGCTGACGGATGATCAAAAATCGGGTATTTTGACGAATGTGCCAGCAGGACGCATGGGCGATTCTGATGAAATTGCAGCCGCTGTTGTCTATCTGGCCAGCGTTGAGGCTGCTTACGTTACAGGGGCGACTTTGCATGTGAACGGTGGTATGGCCATGTTCTAAAGGGTGGCAACACCCGAAGTGTGGAAAGCGTTTGCCTGAGGTGAAATTCCTGTTATAGCCCACGCAGATCGTTGAGAGGCGCACCTAACGTGACGTAAGTTGCGGAGTTGCAAGTTTCGGAAAGCGCCCTTAAATGGGCAAACGTGCTGCCCCTCGGGGCAATCAAACTGGGCGAAAGCCTGAAAAGAACTCAGGGTGTGAACCCAGAAAAAACGTGAGGAATTTGACATGAGCGACGTCGCAGATCGTGTACGTAAGATCGTAGTAGAGCACCTTGGTGTGGAAGAAGACAAAGTTGTCGAATCCGCATCGTTCATCGATGATCTGGGTGCAGACAGCCTTGATACAGTTGAACTGGTTATGGCTTTTGAAGAAGAGTTTGGCATCGAGATCCCAGACGACGCAGCCGAGACTATCCAGTCCTTTGGTGACGCCGTTAAGTTCATCACTGAAGCTCAGTAAGCTTAATATTAATTTCAAAAAACGGCGTTCTTTCGGGGGCGCCGTTTTTTATTGCCTATTTTGCGGTGAACAGAGAGTTTCAACGAAAGCACTGCGCAGGGGGGTATGAAATCGTACCCCGAGGTAGTGTGGATTGTGCCAGCTGACCTTTGCCTTGTACCACGTGTTTATGATCCATACTTCGACAGTGTGTTCGTTGTCTTCGACATCGATTTGGATTTTTGCACCATTGCAACTGATGTCGAGAATGACCGCGCGTTTGGTCATGTGTCCGTAGTTGATTTGGGTCTCGATGTAGCAATGAAACCGCTTTGATCGCCGCTTTTTGCGGTTGCGCCACGCGACGCCAAACGCATAAACTCGAAATCCTACTGCCAAGAAGAGCACGATAGCGGCCAGTACTGTCGCACTCCCTGTGAAGGTGATCTTGCGTGCACCTTGATCTTGTTTGATGGAGGATGTGACTCTTTGGGTTCCGTTTGATGTGCCTTCGGAGGTCTGTTGGTTGCACCGCAACCGCGGTAAAATGCGCCCGACCACCTCTTGCTGAGGTGCGAAGCTGGGCCTCGCAAAATAGTTTTCCACCATGTTCACATCTCGTTTGACCAAAATGAGGGCCAATTGTTGGGCGTAAGTCATGTAGGACTCGAGTGTGGCAACCTCAAATGTGGATAGTTTTCCGCCATGGGCGGATTTGATTTGATCACCATCAAGGCGCGCCACCTCACTCACCAAGAGTGCCGCGTCGCGTGATGCAAAGCGGTTGTCACCTGCGCTGGCGAGCCGCATTTCTGCAAATTGAATGCGCTCAATGGCGTCGAAGACCGAACAATTCACCTCAGCCTCTGCCCGAAACGGCAGGATACATAGAATTATTATCATGACTAAGTGGTTGAGGCGCATTGCGTTCTTTCCCAGTGGTTAGCGAACCCTATGCAAAACTGGTTAAGGTGGAATGAAACTTTGTGCCCCGAGGCGCTCAAACGCCTTGCTGCTCTTGCCCCTGAGCTATTCGCTGGGTTATCTAAGCTGTGAAAGCCGCAAAAAAGGTGAGGGCAAAATATGCGTCGAGTAGTAGTCACAGGATTAGGTTTGGTCACGCCGCTGGCGGATGGCGTCGAGGAAAGCTGGAAGCGCCTTCTTGCCGGGCAGTCTGGTGCTGGGCCGATCACGAGTTTTGATGCGAGCGCGCTGGCGACGACTTATGCCTGCGAAGTTCCGCGTGGCGACGGGTCTGACGGTACGTTTAACCCAGATACTTATATGGCGCCGAAGGATCAGCGTAAGGTTGATGATTTCATCCTGTTCGGGATTGCGGCAGCTCAGCAGGCTGTTGAGGATTCTGGCTGGATGCCGACCGAAGAGGCTGATTTGGTCCGCACAGGTGTGCTGATTGGCTCTGGCATTGGTGGCTTGAAGTCGATTGCCGAGACCGCCGTGATGATTAAGGAAAAGGGTCCGCGTCGCGTGTCGCCGTTCTTTATTCCCGGTGCATTGATCAACTTGATCTCTGGTCAGGTTGGTATTCGCTATGGATTTAAAGGTCCGAACCATTCGGTTGTGACGGCTTGTTCGACAGGTGCCCATGCAATTGGTGATGCGACCCGTTTGATTAAGTATGGCAACGCCGACGTGATGGTTGCTGGTGGTGCAGAGGCTGCGATCTGTGAGATTGGCATTGCGGGCTTTAACGCCTGTAAGGCGCTGTCGACTAAGCGTGCGGATGATCCGACGAAGGCATCGCGCCCATATGATGCAGACCGTGATGGGTTCGTCATGGGCGAGGGCGCTGGCATTGTTGTGCTGGAAGAGTACGAGCACGCCAAGGCGCGTGGCGCGAAGATTTACGCGGAAGTGATCGGTTACGGCCTGTCGGGTGACGCCTATCACATCACAGCCCCATCCGAGAGCGGTGAAGGTGGTGAGCGCTCCATGCGGATGGCGCTGGATGACGCGGGGCTGACACCTGCGGATATCGACTACATCAACGCGCATGGCACATCGACGATGGCGGACACCATCGAATTGGGCGCTGTTGAGCGCATGATGGGTGATGCGGCAGGCAAGGTCACGATGTCATCGACGAAGTCTGCCACTGGTCACCTTTTGGGGGCTGCAGGTGCGATTGAGGCTGTGTTCTCGATCTTGGCTATTCGCGATCAGGTGGCACCGCCAACGATCAACCTTGATAATGTCGCTGTTGAGACAAAGGTCGATCTGGCCCCAAATGCCAAGCGTGAGCGCAAGATCAATGTGGCCTTGTCGAACTCGTTTGGCTTTGGCGGCACGAATGCCAGCGTTCTGTTCGGAAAGCTTGATTGATGTGGCGTCACATTGCGTCTAACGCGCTGACGTTTTTCATTGTTCTGCTGTTTTTGTTTGCCGGCGGCATTAGTTTTGCCGTTAAAAAGTACAGTGCTGCCGGTCCTTTGGAACAGGCGATCTGTTTGCAGGTCAAGAGTGGTGCGAACATGCGTGCCGTCGCACTTGATTTGCAGGCTCAGGGGGCTGTTGCTTCGGCCAATGTTTTACGGATTGGTGCCGATTATGCCGACAAAACGGGCCAGTTGAAGGCGGGGAGCTTTCTTGTTCCTGAAAAAGCCTCGATGGAAGAGATCGTTGATATCGTCACCCGTGGCGGTGCAAACACCTGCGGGACCGAGGTAGTTTTCCGTATCGGCGTGACGCAGAGCGATATTTTGGTGCGTGAGTTGGACCCTGCGACGAACCGCTTTATCGAGGTTGCGAAGTTTGACCCGACGGTTGAGGAAACGCCCGAGGAATATACGTCGACAGTTGCTGATGCTGATACGTTGTTCCGATTAGCTGTGGCTGAAGGTGTGACAAGCTGGCAAGTTGTCGATGCGATGTCGCGGGTTGAGTTGCTTGAGGTCGACACGACTGAGGTGCCCGCGGAGGGTATTTTGGCGCCTGATAGCTATGATTTCAAGAAAGGCACGGCAGTTTCATCGCTTTTGGAGCGGATGGAATCCAGCCAATCGCGCATTTTGGCCGAAGCATGGGCTGGCCGTGTTGACGGGTTGCCATTGGCGACACCTGAAGAGGCGTTGATTTTGGCGAGTTTGATTGAGAAGGAAACTGGGGTGCCGACGGAACGTCGTCAGGTGGCCAGCGTCTTTGTCAACCGTTTGAACCAAGGGATAAAGCTGCAAACGGACCCTGCTGTTATCTACGGGATTACCAAGGGCGAGGGCGTTTTGGGCCGCGGTTTGCGTCGGAGCGAATTGAATCGCGAGACGCCTTGGAACACCTATCAGATCCCCGCATTGCCGCCGACACCGATTGCGAACCCAGGGCGGGCGAGTATTGAAGCGGCCCTTGATCCAGACACGACAGAGTTTATCTTCTTTGTGGCGGACGGCACTGGTGGGCATGCGTTTGCTGTGACCTTGGCGGATCATAACCGCAATGTGGCCGAGTGGCGCAAGATCGAAGCGGCTGCTGCAGCGGCGGCGGGTGACGGCGGTTAAACACCTGTAAAAGTGTAGATTTTCTGAATGGGGCGTCCGATGGGGCGCCCCGTTTGTTTTGACTTTTGGCCTATTTTCAGATAGTGTGAACAGCATGCTAGGGGGCCCAAGTGGTGGTGAAATTACGCACCTCAACTGGCCTTTCGACTGTATCGGACCAACCCCTTACAGATGAGTACTCCATGAGTAAAAACAAAGCGCCTTTGCCGTTTGGCGAAGAAGATGAGGCGACACGTGCCGCCGTTTTAGCACGCCTCTTTCATCGGATGTCGGTCACATTAGACCTGATGATGACAGAGTTTGAGACCAGTAAAGACGTTTCTCCAAAACCTATCCTTTCAAAAATTATCGAGCTTCAGTCCGTGCATTTTGCTGTTCTGAAGGCGCAGGAGGCATTTCTTGAAAAATTCCATTCCAACGAAGACACCCCTGAAAACGATCGGGAAAAAATCCGTTCTGACATCGGGGGCAAACTTGATCGCATCCGCGACGCGATTGCAGCAGAAAACGTTTCTGAAAAGTCTTGATGATGAGGCTTTGGCCGCACTGCCTTATATGTTCAGCTTTTGGGCGATGCCGCATTAGGTGCCGCCGACAGGTGACTGGCGAACGTGGATTATCCTTGGTGGGCGCGGCGCGGGCAAAACCCGCGCTGGCGCGGAATGGGTCCGCAATGGCGTAGAGCAGGGTGCAAAGCGTCGTGTGGGCCTGATTGCCGAGACCTATGAACAGGCAAGAGAGGTGATGGTGTTTGGCGAGAGCGGGATTATTGCGATTTCGCCCGATGCAATGCGCCCAAAGTGGATTGCGGGGCGTCGAATGTTGGAGTGGCCGAATGGGGCCACGGCGCAAGTGTTTTCCGCGCAAGACAGCGAAGCGCTGCGAGGGCCCCAATTTGATGCAGTCTGGGTGGATGAGTTTGCCAAGTGGCGCAAGGCGGCGGATGCGTGGGATATGATCCAGTTTTGCTTGCGGTTGGGGGATGCGCCGCAGGCCTGTGTCACGACAACGCCGCGCAATACCAATGCGCTGAAAGAGTTGTTGGCGCGGCCGTCCACGGTGAAGACCCATGCCAAGACCCAAGTGAACCGTGCCAATTTGGCGGCTGATTTCTTGACCGAGATCGAGGCGCGGTATGCGGGCACGCGGCTTGGGCGGCAGGAGTTGTCGGGTGAGTTGCTCACGGATGTGGCAGGCGCGATGTGGACCCATGGCAGTTTGGCGGGTGTTATTGTGCGTGAGTTGCCCAAGCTTGACCGTATTGTCGTGGCGATTGACCCGCCTGTGACGGGCCATAAGAATTCGGATGATTGCGGCATTGTCGTTTGCGGGATCAAGATGGATGGCCCGCCGCAGGAGTGGATTGCCTATGTGATTGAGGATGCCACGGTGAGTGGGGCGTCTCCGAATGCTTGGGCGAAGGCTGCGATTGCTGCGATGGAGCGGCATGGGGCGGATAGGCTGGTGGCGGAGGTCAATCAGGGGGGCGAGATGGTGGAGACTATCTTGCGCCAAGAAGCGCCGCTTGTGCCGTTTCGTGCGGTGCGGGCGAGCAAGGGGAAGGTGCTGCGTGCCGAGCCGATTGCCGCGCTTTATGAGCAGGGGCGCGTGCGTCATGTCCGCGGGCTTGGGGCCTTGGAAGATCAGATGTGCCAAATGACGACGGGCGGATTTGAGGGGCGCGGGTCGCCTGACCGTGTGGATGCGCTTGTTTGGGCTTTGCATGATTTGATGATCGTGCCTGCAAAAGCGTTTACTGCGCCGCGTGTGCGTACGCTTGGCTAGTGTTGCGTGGGGCAGCGCACGGTGCTGTCCCAGCTTTGTAACTTCTATCTCGTAAAACTGTTTTCAAGGATCAACGACAGTCAGTTGGGGCTGTTGGATCAAGGAGTGTTTGATGTTTGAATTTATGAACCGACCAAAGCCAGACACGGCCACAGCGGCCCCTGAACAGGTGAAAGCCTCGGCTGCGGGACACGCAATTGCGTGGCCTTCTGCGGGCCGTGTGGCGTGGAGCCCGCGTGATGTGGTGTCATTGACCCGCTCTGGGTTTACGGGCAACCCGATTGGGTTTCGTGCTGTGAAGATTATTGCAGAAGCGGCGGCTGCTTTGCCGCTTATCCTGCAAGACCAAGAGCGCCGTTATGAGACCCACCCGATCCAAGAGTTGCTGGCCCGTCCGAATGCGGCGCAGGGCCGTGCGGAGGTGCTTGAGGCGCTTTACGGACAGCTCTTGCTGACGGGTAACGGGTATCTGGAAGGTGTGGGCGATGAAGGTTTGCCGTTGGAGTTGCATGTGTTGCGCTCTGACCGGATGAGTATTGTCCGGGTGCTGACGGCTGGCCGATGGCCTATGAGTATAATGTGAACGGGCGTAAGCATCGTTTTCCTGTGGCCCCAAACGAGACAATGGTGTGCCATATAAAGAGCTTCCATCCGCAAGATGACCATTACGGGTTCTCGCCGATGCAGGCCTCGGCCTCTGCGATTGACGTGCATAATTCGGCGTCACGATGGTCGAAGGCTTTGCTGGACAACGCGGCGCGTCCAAGTGGTGCGATTGTTTACAAAGGTGCAGATGGCCAGTCGTCGCTAAGTACGGATCAGTATGATCGCTTGGTGTCCGAGATGGAAACACAGCACCAAGGTGCGCGTAATGCTGGTCGGCCGATGTTGCTCGAAGGTGGACTGGATTGGAAGCCGATGGGGTTCTCTCCGTCAGATATGGAATTCCAGAAGACCAAGGAAGCCGCAGCGCGTGAGATTTCGATCGCCTTTGGTGTGCCGCCGATGCTGTTGGGGCTGCCAGGGGATGCGACATATGCCAACTACCAAGAGGCGAACCGTGCGTTTTACCGATTGACGGTGTTGCCGCTGGCGACCCGTGTTCTGGGCGCGATTTCAGACTGGTTGTCGGATTTCACGGGCGAGCGGATCAGTTTGCGCCCAGATTTGGATCAAATTCCTGCGCTGAGTGTCGAGCGGGAGGCGCAGTGGCGTCGGGTGAGCGATGCGCTGTTCCTGACGGATGCAGAAAAGCGAAATTTGCTGGGTTTGCCGATCTTGGAGGTGGGCGATGGTAGGTAAAGTTGTTGACCATCCCAAGCGGGACACAGCGCGCACGCCTGCACCAGTGTCGGACTTTTGGTTCGCGCAACTGGATGTGCGGCTTGGGCGGATCGAATTCATGGTGTCGCGCCTCGAGTGGCAGATTTGGATGATTGTTTGCGGCGGGTTTGGCCTGCTGGTCTATGAAATTGTCAAAGCCCTCGCGGGCAAATGAACCGGAGATACGCATGACGTTAGAACATAAATTTTGCCAGTTGGGCGGTGATCTTGTCGTTGTCGATGGGTCAACGATTGAGGGCTATGCCTCGCTGTTTGGAACGTCCGATCAGGGTGGGGATACGGTTGAGAAGGGCGCTTATGCGGCCTCATTAACCAAACGCGCCTCGATCAAGATGCTTTGGCAGCACGATCCGTCAGAGCCGATTGGCGTTTGGGATGAGGTTCGTGAAGATGCGAAGGGCCTTTGGGTCAAGGGCCGCATTTTGACGGAAGTTTCACGGGGCCGCGAAGCTGCGGCGTTGATTGGCGCAGGCGCGATTGACGGGTTGTCGATTGGATACCGCACCGTCAAATCCCGCAAGGATGGCAAGGGCGGACGCCTTTTGTCTGAGTTGGAACTTTGGGAGGTGTCTTTGGTCACTTTCCCGATGCTTCCTGATGCGCGTGTGGGGGCGAAGGGTGATGATCCCGCAGCCCAGACATTGCGTGAGATGGCCGCTGTGTTTGACGACGCGCGCCGCACCATGGCGCGGGACTAACCGCCTCATACCACCATTGAGAGGACCGATTAATGAGCAAATCCGAGATGAATTCTCGGGCTGGGGATGACGTGTCTCCAGCCCATGAGCTCAAAACCGCAATTTCCGGTTTCATGAGTGATTTCAAAGACTTTTCCCACGGCATTAATGCCAAACTTCAAAAACAGGATGACCGGATGAACAAGCTGGATCGTAAGACAATGATGACAAACCGCCCTGCATTGGCTGCCTCTGCGCACCAAGATGCACCGCACCAGAAGGCATTTGCTGCTTACTTGCGTTCGGGCGATGATGATGGCCTGCGTGGCCTTGAGCTTGAGGGTAAGGCGCTTGGCACGTCTGTTGCCGCTGACGGCGGCTACCTAGTGGACCCACAGACCGCCGAGACGATTAAGGGCACGCTGTCCTCGACGGCCTCGATCCGTGCGATTGCCAATGTGGTGAATGTGGATGCGACCTCGTTTGACGTGCTGGTTGATCACACCGAAATGGGTGCTGGTTGGGCGACTGAAGCGGGTGGTGTCTCTGAGACTGCAACGCCGCAGATCGACCGTATTTCGATCCCGCTGCATGAGCTTTCTGCCTTGCCGAAAGCGTCGCAGCGTTTGCTCGATGATAGTGCGTTTGACATTGAGGGCTGGCTTGCTGGCCGTATTGCCGACAAGTTCGCCCGCTCTGAAGCGTCTGCGTTCATCAACGGCGATGGCATTGATAAGCCAAAGGGTCTGTTGACCTATCCGACTGTCGACAATGACGTTTGGGCTTGGGGTAACCTTGGCTATGCGGTCACGGGTGTTGACGGCGGTATCACGGATGGCGATGCGATTGTGGATCTCGTCTATGCGCTGGGTGCGGAATACCGCGCCAATGCGACGTTTGTGATGAACTCCAAGACGGCGGGCACGATCCGCAAGCTCAAGGACAATGACGGCCGTTTCTTGTGGTCTGATGGTTTGGCGGCCGGCGAGCCTGCGCGTCTGATGGGTTATCCTGTGCTGATCGCGGAAGACATGCCTGATATTGCGTCCAATGCAACGCCGATTGCCTTTGGTGACTTTGGCACGGGCTACACCGTGGCCGAGCGTCCTGATCTGCGTGTTCTGCGTGATCCGTTCTCTGCCAAGCCGCATGTATTGTTCTACGCCACCAAGCGCGTGGGCGGTGCCGTGAGCGACTTTGCCGCGATCAAGCTGCTGAAGTTCGCGACCGCTTAAGGGTCGTGAAGGGGCGCTGTTCCACAGGGATGGCGCCTATCCCGGACGCGCGCGGATGATGTGCGTTGTCTAGCTGCTCCTTCCGATTGAGCAATGCGCAGTGCGCGTCCGGTTTTTTGGTCACATGACCTTTCACACACGAATTCTGGAGTGTTCCATGATGTTAGTCGAAGAGACCACCGTGCCGCTGTCGACCCTTCCGGTCGCCACGTTCAAAGACCATATGCGCATGGGTTCGGGCTTCTCGGACGATGGGGTGCAGGATGGCGTTTTAGAGGGGTTCTTGCGTGCCGCTGTGGCCGCGATTGAGGCCCGGACTGGTAAGATCACCATTTCGCGCACCTTTAGCCTGTCGTTGACCGCATGGCGTGACACGGTTTCGCAGCCGCTACCTTTGGCCCCCGTCACCGCAATTATCGACGTCGCGGTTTTGGATCGCCACGGGATGGAGGCCACGATTGATAGTGATGCCTACCGTTTGATTGAAGATGCGCATCGTCCGCATTTGGCGGCGAATGGTGCGAGCCTGCCGCGTATTCCGCAAAGTGGTGTAGCGCGCATTCATATAAGCGCAGGGTTTGGTCCCGATTGGCAGGACTTGCCTGCGGATTTGGCCCAAGCGATTTTGATGCTTGCTGCGCATTATTACGAGTTCCGCTTTGATAGCGTCGGGTCCGGGCAGTCGATGCCTTACGGCGTGACTTCATTGATCGAGCGGTATCGCAACATTCGCCTGTTCTCTGGTGGCCGCTTATGAAGCGCCCGCAGTTGAACCGTCACTTGTTCCTTGAGGAGCTGACACAAGCCCCTGATGGCTCGGGCGGGTATTTGAAGAACTGGTCTGTGCTGGGGGCCCATTGGGCCGAGATCAAGGCCGGCACTGGCCGCGAGACTGCTGCTCCAGGCACGGCGATTAGTCGCGTGACCTACAAGATTACCGTGCGTGCAGCCCCGATGTCGTCTGATGCGCGTCCCAAAGCTGGGCAGCGGTTTCGCGGGCAGGGGCGGCTCTACGCGATCAATGCGGTGGCCGAAGTCGGCACCGAGGGCCGTTACCTGACCTGTCACGCAATTGAGGAGAATGTCACATGAGTTATGGAGTTGCAGCGGCGTTGCAAGCGGCGGTTTATGCCCAACTGACCAATGACCCAGCATTGGGCGCGATTGTTGGTACCGATATTTTTGACGCTTTGCCGTCTGGCACTTTGCCGTCGCTTTATGTGGCGCTTGGCCCTGAGGTGGTCAAAGACCAATCCGACAAGACGGGTGCTGGTGCGCTGCATGAGCTGTTGGTGTCGGTGATCACGGATGTGGCGGGGTTTGCGCAGGCAAAATCTGCAGCGGCGGCTGTGTCGGATGCCTTAGTGGATGCCGATTTGGCGCTGACCCGTGGGCAGCTTGTGTCGTTGAATTTCTACAAGGCGACGGCGGCCCGTGTTGGCACAGGTGACACCCGACAGATCAACCTCGTGTTCCGCGCCCGTGTGGCAGACGAATAAACACCCCTAATTTTCAAACCTTAAGGAGTACTGGCAATGGTAGCCCAGAACGGAAAAGATCTCTTGGTCAAAGTTGATATGACTGGCGATGGCCTCTTTGAAACAGTCGCGGGTTTGCGTGCGACGCGGATCAGCCTGAACACGGAAACGGTTGATGTGACCTCGTTGGAAAGCACTGGCGGCTGGCGCGAGTTGCTGTCTGGGGGCGGCGTGAAAACGGCCGCGATCTCTGGCTCTGGCGTATTCAAGGACGAGACCACGGATGAGCGCGCGCGCCAAATTTTCTTTGAAGGTCTGACCCCAAATTTTCAAGTCATCATCCCCGATTTTGGCACGATGGAAGGTCCATTCCAGATTTCGTCGATTGAATATGCGGGTTCGCATAATGGCGAGGCGACCTACGAGTTGTCGCTGGCCTCTGCGGGTGAGTTGATCTTCACGGCGGCGCTGTAGCATGGCAAATCCGCTGGCAGGTGAAGTTGAGATCGTGGTGGATGGTGTCTCGCATTGTTGCAAGTTGACCCTTGGGGCGATGGCCGAGATGGAAGCCACGATGGGAGCTGAAAGCATGGTCGATTTGGTCGCGAGATTTGAATCGGGCAAGTTTTCAAGCCGCGATGTTATGGCTTTGGTCGTGGCGGGATTGCGCGGCGGAGGCTGGGCGGGCACGGCGGCGGATTTATTGAAGGCTGATATTGAAGGCGGCGCAGTTGGGGCGGCAAAGGCGGCGGCATTATTATTGGTCCGCGCCTTTACGCCACCAAAGTGAGTTGCCGATGGATTGGCTGAATTTACTGCGGGCAGGGTTGTATGGTTTGCACCTTCGCCCGGCAGATTTCTGGGCGCTGACGCCCGCGGAATTGCAAATCATGCTGGGCTTAGAGGCGCGGTTATTGCCGATGGGACGTGCGCGGCTCGCCGAGCTTGAGCAAGCATATCCCGATACCCAAGGAGGGTGAACATGAGTGGATTAGATCAAATTGATGCGCTGGACAGCGAAGTTAACGCGTTGGAGCGCACGATGGGCGACGCCACCGCGATGACGGCTGCGTTTGATAATCAGCTGCGCGATATTCAAGGCACATTGAGCGAGACAACCCGTGATTTGGGCAATCTGGAACGTGGCTTTTCTGGCGGTTTGCGCCGTGCGTTTGATGGCTTGGTTTTTGACGGGCTGAAACTGTCGGATGCCTTGAGTGTCGTCGCAAAATCCATGGTTGATACGGCCTATTCGGCGGCGATCAATCCTGTGATGGGGCATTTGGGTGGCCTGCTTGCGGATGGCGTGAATAGTGCCGTGTCAGGCCTGATGCCTTACGAAAATGGCGCTCCTTTCTCGCAGGGCCGTGTGATGCCTTTTGCCAAAGGGGGCATTCTGAGCGGACCCACAACCTTTCCGATGCGTGGTGGCACAGGGTTGATGGGCGAGGCGGGACCCGAGGCGATTATGCCGTTGTCACGCGGTGCCGATGGCAAGCTTGGTGTGCGCGCGCAGTCGGGTGGTTCTGTCAATGTCACGATGAATATTTCCACTCCAGATGTGCAGGGCTTCCAACGCAGTCAGGGGCAAATTGCGACCCAAATGGCACGCGCCTTGGGTCGTGGACAACGTAATCGGTAAAGGGAGGCTGCCACATGGCGTTTCATGAAATTCAATTCCCGTCCTCATTAAGCTTTGGCTCTGTTGGCGGCCCAGAGCGGCGCACGGAAATCGTGACGTTGTCCAATGGCTTTGAAGAGCGCAACACGCCCTGGGCGCACTCTAGGCGGCGCTATGATGCGGGTGTTGGCCTGCGTTCGCTCAATGATGTGGCGACGATTGTGGCGTTCTTTGAGGCCCGTGAGGGGCAACTGCATGGGTTTCGCTGGAAGGACTGGGGCGACTACAAGTCTTGTGCGCCTTTGTCACAGCCTGTTGCGTGGGATCAGTTGATCGGGATCGGTGATGAGGTCACGAGCGTTATTCAGCTGAAGAAAACCTACGTCTCTGGCACCCATAGCTATGTTCGCCCGATTGCAAAGCCAGTTGAGGGTACGGTGCGCGTCGCCATCGGTGGTGATGAGTTGCAGGAGACAATCGACTACTCGGTTGATTTTGAAACCGGCAATGTGATTTTCCCGCATCCGCCTGATCTTGGCGCTGAGGTGCGTGCAGGGTTCGAGTTTGACGTGCCAGTGCGGTTTGACACAGATTCTATCCAGACATCGGTGTCCAGCTTTCGCGCAGGCGATGCCCCAAATGTGCCAGTGGTTGAGGTGCGCCTATGAGTGTTGCGGGGTTGAACGATCACCTTGGTACGGGGGCCACGCATGTATGCTTTTGCTGGGCGATCAAGCGCAGGGATGGGCAGACTTTTGGGTTTACCGACCACGACAGACCGCTTGTGTTTGAGGGGACCACTTTTAGCCCAGACAGTGGTTTGTCGGCCAAGGCGCTGACGAGCACAACGGGGTTATCGGTCAATAATACCGAGGCGCTGGGCGTGCTGACGGCGGCGGCGATTACCGAGAAAGACATCGAAGCGGGGCGCTATGACGGGGCCGAGGTCACGACATGGCTGGTGCAGTGGGACAATGTCGCGGATCGCGAGATTAAGTTCATTGGCAGTATCGGCGAGATTACCCGAGAGTCCGGGACTTACCGCGCCGAATTGCGCGGCCTGACCGAGATGTTGAACCAACCGCAGGGGCGCTCATATCTGCGGACGTGTAGTGCCGTTCTGGGGGATGGCGGCTGCAAGCTGAACCTAAATGACGCGGCTTATCGTGCCGATAGCACCTTGTTTGAGGTGGCCGAGGATGGGCAGGTTTTGACCGTTGCCTTAGGCGAAACATACACAGAGCGCTGGTTTGAGGGCGGCATTCTCAAGTTTCGCTCTGGCGAGGCCGATGGCTTGCAGGCTGTGATCAAGAAGGACGAGATCAAGGGCGGTAAGCGGGTTTTGACGCTTTGGCGACCTGAACCTGCTGCACTCGCGGTTGGTGATGACGTTCGGCTTATTGCAGGGTGTGATAAGCGCGCGGAGACCTGTCGTGTCAAGTTTGACAATCTGGTAAATTTCCAAGGCTTTCCGGATATCCCAGGTGAAGATTGGCTGATGTCTGTTCCGCGCTCCGATGATGACGAAACGGGCGGAAGTTTAGTGCGATGACGAGTGATGAGGTCGTCGGACTTGCCCGCGCTTGGATCGGCACGCCCTATGTGCATCAGGCCTCAAAGTTGGGCGGCGGCTGTGATTGCCTTGGGTTAATCCGTGGGGTGTGGCGAGAAGTTTATGGCCATGAGCCAGAATCGATCCCCGCCTATAGCGCCGATTGGTCGGAACCGCAGGGGGATGAAGCGCTTTGGCGGGCAGCCTTGCGTCATTTGGAGCCAATCAAAGGCGCAGAGCTTCAGACAGGCAACGTCGTCTTGTTTCGTATGAGGGCGGGGGCCGTGGCAAAGCATCTTGGTATTATCGCGGCTGTCGGAAAAGCCCCCACATTCATTCACGCCTATACTGGTCACGGTGTTGTCGAGAGCCCGCTTTCGGAGCCTTGGCGCAAACGCATCGTCGCTCAATTCGCATTTCGATAAGGATTAATTAGCATGGCAACCATCGTATTATCAGCAGCAGGCATGGCACTTGGCGGCTCAATTGGCGGCTCGGTTTTAGGGTTATCCATGGCGACACTTGGCAGGGCGGCAGGGGCGACGTTAGGGCGCGTCATCGACCAACGACTTTTAGGCGGGGGCAGCGAACCTGTTGAGACTGGGCGCATCGACCGCTTCCGCCTGACTGGGGCGAGCGAAGGTGCCGCGATCGGTAAAGTTTACGGGCGCATGCGTGTTGCAGGACAAGTGATCTGGGCCACAAAGTTCAACGAAGCAGTGGCGACGTCGGGCGGCGGCAAGGGCGCGGGACCAACGGCGGCTACGACGGAGTTTTCCTACAGTGTCAGCCTTGCGATTGCGCTATGCGAAGGCGATATCACCCATGTTGGACGGATTTGGGCGGATGGTGTCGAGATTGCGCGAGCTGACCTGAATATGCGGGTCTACAGTGGATCTCAAACCCAATCGCCCGATCCGAAAATTGTGGCGGTGGAAGGCACAAAACATGTGCCTGCATATCGCGGGACTGCCTATGTGGTGTTTGAGGATTTGCCTTTGGCACAGTTTGGCAACCGCGTTCCGCAGTTCACGTTTGAGGTGATGCATCCGTCCGAAGAGGCAGCATCGGCCGGAACTTCGGATATCGCTCGGCTGGTGAAAGGTGTCGCATTGATTCCTGGCACGGGTGAATATTCACTGGCTACGACGCCCGTTCATCTGTCCGCTAGTTTTGGTGAATCCATAGCGATTAACGTCAATTCACCAAGTGGTGGGACCGATTTGACCGCCTCGCTCGACTCGTTGGAAGGGGAAATGGCGAATTGCAAATCGTCGGTGCTAGTTGTGTCATGGTTCGGTGACGATCTGCGATGTGGCGACTGTGATATTGCGCCGAAGGTCGAGCAAACTGAGATCGACGCGGAGATAATGCCTTGGCGGGTTTGTGGTCAAGGTCGCGCTGGCGCGAGTGTCGTACCGCAACTGGAGGACCGCCCTGTCTATGGGGGAACGCCCGCAGACGCATCTGTGGTTGAAGCGATTCAAGACATGAACAGTCGAGGTATCGATGCTGTATTCTATCCGTTTGTTTTGATGGAACAGATGGTGGGCAATAGCCTACCTGACCCTTGGACAGGCGACACGGGCCAGCCTACGCTGCCATGGCGCGGACGCATCACGACGTCTTTGGCACCAGAGCAGGCAGGCAGTGTCGATGGCTCTGCAGCGGCCGAGGCGGAAGTTGCTGCATTTATGGGTTCTGCTGCGGTGAGCGACTTTTCCGTGCAAGACGGCGTAGTTTCATACTCTGGCCCGAGCGAGTGGCGCTACCGCCGGTTTATTCTGCATTACGCCCATCTTTGTGCTGCTGCGGGCGGCGTTGCTGGGTTTTGTATCGGCTCTGAAATGCGCGGTCTGACCCAAATTCGTGGCGCAGGCGGCAGCTTTCCTGCTGTCGCGGCTCTTAAAACGATAGCCGCCGAAGTGCGGGCGATTTTGGGCCCAGATTGCAAAATTGGGTATGCGGCCGATTGGTCAGAATATCATGGTTACCAGCCTGTGGGGACAGCGGATAAATTGTTCCACCTTGATCCGCTTTGGGCGGATACGAATATCGATTTCATCGGGATCGACAACTATATGCCGCTTAGTGACTGGCGCGATGGTGTTGGCCATGCAGATGCAGGCGCGGGCGCGATTTATAACCTCGAATACTTGCGCAGCAATGTCGCGGGCGGCGAAGGCTTTGACTGGTACTATCATTCGCCAGAGGCGCGTGATGCGCAGATTCGCACGCCAATCACAGATGGTGACGATGAGCCTTGGGTCTGGCGTTATAAGGACATCGAAGGGTGGTGGCGCAATCAGCACCACAACCGCGTGAACGGACAACGCGCGACGCAGCCGACAGAATGGGTCGCGCAAAGCAAACCGATCTGGTTCACCGAATTGGGCTGTGCGGCGATTGATAAAGGTACCAATCAGCCAAATAAATTCCTGGATCCCAAGTCTTCAGAATCTCAAATACCGTATTATTCCAATGGGATGCGCGATGATTTTATGCAGATGCAATATCTGCGAGCCATTCTTGGGTACTATGGTGATGCGGCGAATAACCCGACTTCGGTCGAATATGCAGGACCGATGATCGATATGACGCGGGCCCATGTTTGGGCGTGGGATGCGCGGCCATTTCCGTTTTTTCCTGCAACGAAGTCGCTGTGGTCCGATGGCGATAACTATGCACGCGGGCATTGGCTGAATGGGCGGGCCTCGGCGCGAACTTTGGCAGATGTTGTGGCCGATATTTGCAACCGGTCAGGTGTCACGCGCTTTGATGTCAGCAAGCTCTATGGTCTCGTGCGTGGCTATATGGTGAACGACGTGACAACGGCGCGTTCAGCGTTGCAGCCGCTGATGCTGACCTACGGATTTGATGCGATTGAGCGCAATGGCGTGCTTGTTTTCGAGAACCGTGATGGCAAGGCGGATCATGTTATCAGAGACGCTGAACTTGCGCTGGATCCAGCGCGCGTGGCGCCTGTGACACTCATTCGTGCGCCTGAAGCGGAAGTCTCTGGGCGCGTCCAACTGGGCTATGTGGACGCAGAAGCCGACTACGAATCTGGTGTTTCAGAAGCCATTCAGCCTGATGAGCGGGCATATGGTGTGGCGCGCAGTGAGGTTCCTCTTGCGTTGACGCGCGGCGAGGGGGCTCGGGCAGTGTCACGCTGGTTGCAGGAGGCGCGGCTAGCTACAGATGCAGCTGTTTTTGCCTTGCCTCCGTCGCAAAATATGGTGCTGGCGGGCGATGTGGTGCGGTTGGACACGCAGGCCCATAAAGGGCTTTATCGGATTGATCGTTTGGAGGAGGCTGGTCTTAGGTTGGCTGAGGCGACCCGCGTAGATCCTGAAGTTTATTTGCCACAGCGCCTGTATGAGGAAGGCGCAAGTTTGCAGCCCTTCGTTGGGCCTACACCCGTCGAGATGTTGTTTCTCGATCTGCCACTTTTGACAGGTGACGAAGTTCCGCATGAGCCGCATGTCGCAGCGACAGCGCGCCCTTGGCCTAGCGCCGTGGCGCTGTATAGCAGTCCACAAGATTACGACCTTGTATTGCAGGATGTTTTAAATATGCGGTCAATCGTCGGGCAGTTGACTACGCCTCTGCTCCGTGGGCCAACGGGCGTTTGGGATCGGCAAGAGGGTGTAAACGTCAAATTGGTAAGCGGATCATTGGCGTCGGTTGACACAGCCAGTCTGTTTTCTGGAGCCAACTCGATTGCCGTCGGTGATGGAACGGCTGACAATTGGGAAATTATTCAATTTGCACAGGCGGAAGTGGCAGGTGTTCGTGAATATGAAATCAGCCAAATGTTGCGGGGGCAGGCTGGCACTACCGCGATGATAAAGGATATTTGGCCCGCGGGTAGTTTTGTCGTCGTGCTCGATGGGCGGCCTAAGCAGATTACGATTCCCTCTGCCTCGCGTGGGCTCGATCGGCACTACCGATATGGTCCCGCAAAAAGCGTTGTGGGGTCTGCGAGCTTCAAACATGTGGTCTATGCTTTTAAGGGAAATGGCTACCGTCCTTATCCCGTCACGCATTTGCGTGCCACTGAGGTCGCGAATGGCCTCACGTTCAATTGGATACGCGCAACGCGGATTGATGGGGATTTCTGGTCGACGGGCGACGTGCCACTGGGGGAGGATTCGGAACTCTATCAGGTAACAGTTTACCAAAATGGGCTGGTGAAACGGCAGACAGTATCATCAACTGCAAGCTGGACCTATCCCACAAGCCAACAAGCCAGTGACCTTGTATTTGGCGGATTTGAAGTTGCGGTTGCTCAGGTCTCTGGGCGTTATGGCGCAGGTTCAGCAATGTTCATCGATATAGCCAGCCAAGCTTGATGCGCGCGGTTCATCTCAGCGATTTAAATCTTGCGGCACGTACCTTGATGATGGTGCGTGCAGAGGACCGATCCCGGTGGATTGCGCAAATTTTGGACCATGCCCATGCGGCTGACAAATTTCGCAAACGGATTGGGCGCGCGCATTTGCCTTATGGTAACGGGACCTTAGCTGCGGCTTGCCAGCATCATCCCAAACATCCGATGCCAATCCATTGCGATGCGAATTACCTTGCCAGTATGGAGGCCGTTATTCGTGGGCTCTTGGCACGGCAAACCCATGCAAATGCGTGATAATGCTTATCACAGGTTTGTTCTTGGCAATTCGTGACTATGTAAGTTAGGACAGTTGCTAAACGAAAGGACAGATTATGGCCGTATCACCACTCTCAATGAGCAAGTTGGACCCTGTCTGGGAGCGTATCCGCGTCGAGGCTGCTGAGGCCGTCGCCAAAGAATCGCTGATGGGCGGCATGGTGCATAGCAGCATTCTGCACCACGAAACCTTTGAGGCTGCACTTGCGCACCGTATCGCGATGAAATTGGCCTCGCCTGAAATGTCCGAGCAGATTTTGCGTGAACTGGCCGATGAGGCGATGGCGGCGGATGCGACTTTGGCAGCCTCCGCACGGGCAGATATCGTGGCGGTTTTGGACCGCGATCCCGCTTGCCAGCGGATGATCCAACCACTGCTGTTTTTTAAAGGCTTTCAGGCCATTCAGTCGTATCGCCTTGGTCATTGGTTGTGGAAACAAGGCCGTCTTGATCTGGCCTATTTCATGCAGATGCGGATTAGCGAAGTCTTTGGCGTCGATATCCATCCGGCTGCAAGGATCGGCAAGGGCATCATGATAGACCACGCTCATTCCATCGTGATTGGTGAAACTGCGGTTGTCGGTGATAATGTGTCGATGCTGCACTCGGTCACGCTTGGCGGGACTGGCAAAGAGCATGACGACCGCCACCCAAAGATTCAGGACGGTGTTTTGATCGGGGCGGGGGCGAAAGTTTTAGGCAATATCGTGATTGGCCATTGCAGCCGCATTGCTGCGGGCTCAGTGGTGCTTGAGGCCGTGCCGCCGATGAAGACCGTTGCTGGCGTGCCTGCGCGGATTGTGGGCGAGGCGGGCTGTGCTCAGCCTTCCATTGCGATGGACCAGTTTTTCAAAGACCAACAGTAACACATTGATCTAAAAATAAAAAAGGCCGGGCGTAATGCTCGGCCTTTTTAGTTTTGATTGGCCTGCATTTAAGCAAGCATTGTCATCGGGTTCTCAAGATTGTCCTTGATCGCATTGAGCAAGTTCGCACCCAACGCCCCATCAATCACGCGGTGATCGACAGACAATGTGGTCGACATCACGATGCCAACGGTCAACTCACCATCAGCGCCAACAATCGGCTTTTTCACACCAGCACCGACGGCCAAGATGGCCGAATGTGGAGGGTTAATGATCGCATCAAAGTTATCGATGCCGAACATGCCGAGGTTGGAAATCGCGAAGCTGCCGCCTTGGTATTCATGCGGCGCAAGCTTGCGGTCGCGGGCGCGTGTGGCGAGATCTTTCATCTCGAAAGACAGAGCAGACAGCGACTTCATCTCGCTGTCGCGCAAGACTGGTGTAAACAAGCCACCTTCAATCGCCACGGCCACAGCCACGTCGGATTTGGTGAACTTCAAGGTGCGATCACCTGCCCAAACGGCGTTGGCTTCTGGCACTTGCTGGAGAGCAAGTGCACAGGCCTTGATGATGAAATCGTTGACCGACAGCTTGACGCCACGGCCTTCGAGTTGCTTGTTCAACTGGCTACGAAACTTCATCAGCGCATCAAGGTTGATGTCGCGGCGCAGATAGAAGTGCGGCACGGACTGCTTTGCTTCTGTCAGACGAGAAGCAATGATCTTGCGCATCCCGTCGAGTTTGACCTCTTCGAACGGACGACCTTCATACATCTTGATCACAGCATCAGATGACGGACCAGAGGCCATCGCAGTCGCTGGTGCAGCAGAGGCCGCAGCAGCTGGAGCAGCAGCCTTTGGCGCAGCAGTTGCGTTCTCAACGTCCGCTTTCACAATACGGCCATGCGGGCCAGAGCCTGCAATCGCGGAAAGGTCTAGACCCTTATCGGCCGCAATGCGGCGCGCCAAAGGTGTTGCAAAAATGCGGTTTCCGTCTTTGGCAGCAGGGGCCGCTGGGGCAGGGGATACCGCCGCCGCTGGGGCCGCCGCTTCTTCCTTTGGTGCAGCAGCCGCCGCAGCAGGTGCCGCAGACACGGACCCAATGTCAGATGCGCTTTCGCCATCCTCCAACAACACGGCGATGACGGCGTTGACTTTCACGCCTTCAGTACCTTCCGCTATGACGATCTTACCGATGACGCCTTCGTCAACGGCCTCAAACTCCATCGTGGCTTTGTCGGTTTCGATTTCGGCCAGAATGTCACCAGAGGAGACTTTGTCGCCCTCTTTCACGTGCCATTTCGCCAATGTGCCTTCTTCCATCGTTGGCGACAGGGCGGGCATCAGAATTTCTGTAGGCATGCTCTTATCTCCTTAACGGTAAGTTACTTTTTTGCAGGCGTCGACGACTTCATCGACAGTCAACAGCGCGTGCTTTTCAAGGTTCGCGGCATATGGCATCGGCACATCTTTACCTGTCAGGGTGATCACAGGTGCGTCGAGATAATCGAACGCCTCTTGCATGATCACACCACTGATAAATCCACCGACAGAGCCCTGCGGCCAGCCTTCTTCAACTGTCACACAGCGGTTCGTTTTGCGAACAGATGCAAGGATGGTCTCGGTGTCCATCGGACGGATTGTGCGCAGGTTGATAACCTCAGCAGAGATACCATCTTCGGCCAGCTTGTCAGCCGCAGCCAAGGCATAAGTCATGCCGATACTGAACGATACGATTGTGACATCAGTACCCTCACGCTCGATCTTGGCCTTGCCAAACGGAATGGTGAAATCGTCCACATCAGGTACATCAAACGACTTGCCGTACATGATTTCATTCTCAAGGAAGATCACAGGGTTGTTGTCGCGGATCGCCGTTTTCATCAAACCCTTGGCATCAGCGGCAGAGTAAGGCGCTACAACTTTCAGTCCCGGAATTTGCATATACCATGCGGTATAGTCCTGAGAGTGCTGCGCACCCACGCGGGCAGCCGCACCGTTTGGACCACGGAACACCATCGGCGCACCCATCTGACCACCTGACATATAAAGCGTCTTGGCGGCAGAGTTGATAATGTGATCAACGGCTTGCATGGCGAAGTTAAACGTCATGAATTCCACAATCGGGCGCAGACCAGCCATCGCGGAACCAACCGCGATACCCGCAAAACCATGCTCGGTAATCGGCGTGTCAACAACGCGCTTGGGGCCAAACTCATCCAGCATGCCTTGCGAAATCTTATAGGCACCTTGGTATTCGCCGACCTCTTCACCCATCAGGTAAACAGTCTCGTCGCGGCGCATTTCCTCGGACATGCCCTCGCGCAGTGCTTCACGCACAGTCATCTGCTTCATCTTGGTGCCTTCAGCCCAATCGGGGCTTTGTGGCACAGACGTTGCAACGGGCCCTTTCGCCTCGGCAGGTGCTTTTGCCGCAGCAGGGGCCGCAGCTTCCGCAGGTGCAGACGACGCAACAGCTGCAGACGCATCCTCACCGTCCTCAAGCAGCACAGCAATTGCAGTGTTCACTTTGACGCCTTCGGTGCCAGCAGCAATCAGGATCTTGCCGATGACGCCTTCGTCAACCGCTTCAAACTCCATCGTCGCTTTGTCAGTTTCGATTTCGGCCAGAATGTCACCGCTAGAGACGGTATCACCTTCTTTGACCAACCATTTTGCCAGTGTGCCTTCTTCCATTGTGGGGGAGAGGGCGGGCATTAGAATTTCAATAGCCATGTGTCGTAATCCCCTTACTGGTCTGCATAGATGTCGGTCCAAAGCTCTGACAAATCAGGCTCTGGACTGGTTTTCGAGAATTCGGCGGCATCGTTGACGATCGCCTTGATCTCTTTATCAATCGCCTTGAGGTCGTCCTCACTGGCGTGCTTTCCTGTCAGCAGCATATCGCGAACCTGATCGATTGGGTCACGCTCGTCTTTCATCTTTTGCACTTCTTCACGTGTGCGATACTTCGCAGGGTCAGACATGGAGTGACCACGGTAACGGTATGTTTTCACTTCCAAAATGTAGGGGCCTTTGCCAGAGCGGCAATGTGCAACCGCACGCTCGCCCGCAGCCTTCACGGCCAGAACATCCATGCCGTCCACTTCTTCACCTGGAATGCCGTAAGCGGCACCGCGCTCCCACAGGGATGGGGACTTGGTGGAACGCTTAACGCTCATACCCATCGCATATTGGTTGTTCTCGATGACAAAGACGACGGGCAAATCCCAAAGCTCGGCCATGTTATATGTCTCGTAAACCTGACCTTGGTTTGCAGCACCGTCACCAAAATAGGCGAACGTCACGCGGCCATTGCCCAAGTATTTGTCAGCAAACGCCAGACCCGCACCAAGAGGGACCTGTGCTGCAACAATGCCGTGGCCGCCATAGAAATGCTTCTCTTTCGAGAACATATGCATGGAGCCGCCTTTGCCTTTTGAGTAACCGCCGGTCCGGCCTGTCAACTCGGCCATCACACCCTTTGGGTCCATGCCACAGGCCAACATATGGCCATGGTCACGGTAAGAAGTGACGCGCTTGTCGCCTTCCTCTGCTGCGGCTTCCAGGCCCACAACAACGGCTTCTTGGCCGATATAAAGGTGACAGAAACCACCGATGAGGCCCATGCCATATAACTGGCCCGCTTTCTCTTCAAAGCGCCGGATCAACAGCATTTCACGGTAATGTCCCATTAGCTCTTCAGCTGAGACGTTCGGTTTGGCATCTGCCTTTTTGGCTGACATGCATTTCCTCCAACGCGAAAGTAAATTTAGTTTAGTATTAAACTATCTTTACACGACTGCCAAAGGAATTGCGAGAGCCAATCTTACGCCAAGTCAACCAGTAAGATTATAGGAGGGTTTCGCCTAGCGAATAACGATCTCATCTGCGCGGATCAGACCAAGCACATCGCGGGCTTGCTGGTCCAAAAGGTCGAGATCGAGGTAGGTATCAGAGAGGCGGTGCGTCAGGTTTTCCATCCGCGTCACTTCAGCCTGAACCAACACCAGCTCATCTTCCAACGCGCGCTTCTCGGCCAAGATTTCACTACGACGGAATACGCCATAGTCACCTTGCACGGCGGCAAAGGTGAAATAGAGGCCCAACAAAATGGCCCCTCCGAAATATAACAAAGTGCCCATCGCGGGGCGGCTGCGTTTGATCATTGTTCTGCCTCACTGTCACCTCTTGCGGGTGACTACCCAAGGGAATCGCATATTTGATTCGCCTTGGGAATCCCTTTCGTGACGAATTCGCCAGAAAATGAGCAAAGTGAGTCTTTTATGCGATAGAGGCCTGATAGATCGCGTCGATCGTGCCCGCGATTGCCGCGTTGAACTCATCATCTGATTGCTGGGCGGACAGACCTTCGGTCAATGCGCGTGAAAAGCTGGCGATGATGCCTGCGTTCTTTGCCAATCGCGCATTGGCCTCATCGCGGGAATAGCCACCAGAAAGGGCCACAACACGCACAACACGTGGATGGGCAACAACTGGCGCGTAAATACCAGCCACCTCTGGCAAGGTGAGTTTCAACATCACATGGCTGTCAGCAGGCAGCGCGTCGAGGTGCTTGAGCACGGCACTCAGTAACAACTTTTCGGCGTCAGCCTTATCCGCGATGGAAATCGTGATCTCTGGTTCAATGATCGGCACGAGGCCAGCGGCAACGATTTGTGCACCAATTTCAAACTGTTGCGCTACAATCGCCTCGATGCCTGCTGCATTGGCCGCACCAATGACAGAGCGCATCTTGGTCCCAAACATGCCCGCCTTCACGGCACGCGCCAAAAGCGTATCGAGTCCGTCGATTGGTTTCATTAACTGTACGCCGTTGTGCGCGTCCATCAGGCCCTTATCGACCTTCAGGAACGGAACAACGCCTTGATCGTTCCAAAGCGCTTGTGCGGCAGGTTTGCCGCCAATCTCGCGGTCCATCGTCATTTCAAACAGGATCGCGCCGACGACTTTGTCACCTGTAAAGGCGGGGGCATTCACAATGCGGCTGCGCATCTGGTGCATCAGGGCAAACATCTCGTCGTCATTGGCGTAAGCGTCGCCGTTGATGCCGTAGAGAGCGAGAGCCTTGGGTGTGGAGCCACCACTTTGGTCGAGAGCGGCGATAAAGCCTTTGCCGTTGCGAACTTGTTCAAACTGCGCTTGATCGACCATAATAAAAGGCTCCTGTGAATTTCCCATAGGGTGTTCATAGGAGCCTGATATTGTTTACACAATTATGGTTACGCTACCGTTAGCGCAATCAAGTGTTGAGTGCGGCAACGCCGGGCAGCTCTTTGCCTTCCATCCACTCAAGGAACGCACCGCCAGCCGTGGAGATGTAGGTAAAGTCGGCCGCAGCACCTGCTTGGTTCAGCGCCGCTACCGTATCACCGCCTCCAGCAACCGAAATTAGCTTCTTCGCTTTGGTCAGTTTTGCGGCGGCCAGCGCCGCTGCATTCGTCGCCGCATCAAAGGGTTCAATCTCAAACGCGCCAAGCGGGCCATTCCAGATCAATGTCTTCGCGTTGGCCAAAACGCCCTCAATATAGGCAACCGTCGCAGGGCCCGCATCCAAGATCATCGCATCCGCAGGGCAGGCGTCAGGGGCGACAGTTTCGCTTGCCGCGCCCGCCTTAAATTCACGCGCCACAACGATATCGCGCGGCAGGATGATTTCACAGCCAGCAGCCTCGGCCTTCGCCAAAATCTCGCGCGCCGTGTCCGCCAGATCATGTTCGCAAAGGGATTTGCCAACATTGATGCCTTGCGCCGCAAGGAATGTGTTTGCCATGCCGCCGCCAATCACCAAATGATCGACCTTGCCAACAAGGTTACCCAACAGGTCCAGCTTTGTGGACACCTTCGCGCCACCAACAACAGCAACAACAGGCCGCTTGGGCTTGCCTAAAGCAGCCTCAAGCGCGCTGAGTTCCTCTTCCATCAAGCGACCCGCGCACGATGGGCGCAGCTTTGCAATCGCCTCGGTGCTGGCGTGGGCGCGGTGGGCGGCAGAAAACGCGTCGTTCACGTAGACATCACAAAGGGTGGCCAAGCGCTTGGCGAACTCAGGGTCATTGGCCTCTTCACCGGGGTTAAACCGCAGGTTTTCAAGCAACAAAACCTCGTCATCTACCATTTCCTTCACCGCATCGCGGTAATCGCTATCGGCGAATGTGACAGGCACACCCAGCTCTTCGGCCACAAATGGCGCGATGTGGATCAGGGACATTTCCTCGACGACCTTGCCCTTTGGGCGACCGTAGTGGGCCATCAAGATGACCTTACCGCCAGCGTCCTGAATGTCGTAAACCGTGTCGGCAATGCGGGAAATACGGGTCATGTCGGTCACGACGCCATTCTCCATCGGCACGTTAATATCCACACGGACCAGCACGCGTTTGCCGTTGAGGTCCATATCGTCGAGTGTCTTCCAAGCCATTTGCATCTCCAAGCGAGCAGAATTTTGCTCTTCATTGCGGCAGATGGGCTGCTAGGTCAACCTCGCGCCTTGGCAATCACGGTTTTGCGCCATATGTAGCTGGGCAACGCGATATATAAAACAGGAGCCCATTATGGCCGATATTACAGATCCAGAGAACACAATCATCATGACGTTGAAAGACGGCGATGTGATCATCCAGTTGCTGCCAGATGTGGCCCCAGCTCACACAGCCCGCATGAAAGAATTGGCCCGCGCAGGCGCCTATGACAACGTGGCCTTCCACCGCGTCATCGACGGCTTCATGGCGCAAACAGGCGACGTCCAGCACGCGAACATGGAAAAAGACTACAACCCAGGCCGCGCTGGCACAGGTGGGTCCGACATGGACGATCTGCCAGCAGAATTCTCAAAGGTGCCACATGCACGCGGATCTTTGGGCGCTGCACGCTCGGCCAACCCGAACTCTGCAAACTCCCAATTCTTCATCAACTTCAAAGACAACGATTTCCTGAACGGCCAATACACCGTTTACGGCAACGTAATCTCTGGCATGAAGCTTGTAGACAACATCGCAAAGGGCGAGCCACCTGCGAACCCTGATCGCATGATCTCTGTTAAGGTTGCCGCTGATGTTTAAGCTTGCAGCCGTTATGGCTCTCGTTGCGGGTCCAGTCTTTGCAACGGGCCTTGAGATTGACGTCGCAGGCGAGGCCAATGGCACAATCAAGATCGACCTGTTTGAGGATACAGCACCGCTGCACGTCGCTCAGATTGTGGCGATTGCGCAAGCTGGTGACTATGACGGCGTGGTGTTTCACCGTGTGATCGAAGGTTTCATGGCGCAAACGGGCGACGTGGAATTCGGCAAGGGCGAGGACACATCCCGCGCTGGTATGGGCGGTTCAGCACTACCTGATATCCCAGCCGAGTTCTCCGACAAGCCGTTTGCGCGTGGCATCGTCGGCATGGCGCGTAGCCAGAACCCCAACTCTGCAAACTCGCAGTTCTTCATCATGTTTGATCAGGGTGATTTCTTGAACGGTCAGTACACCGTCGTTGGTGAAGTCACCGAAGGCATGGAGATCGTTGATCAAATCAAGCTTGGCACGGGTGGCAATGGCGCCGTTGTTGGCGCGCCTGACAAAATGGTTGCCGTGCGCGTTACCGAATAAACCATTTCACCTAGCCCTCTCACAGTTTCGCGAGGGGGCTAGGCGACACCACCCTGCATCGTCACACTCCGACCAAATGATCGGAGAGACCCATGCGCCTATTTCCCCTTATCGCCAGCTTTTGCCTCTCGGCCAGCCAAGGGCTGTCTGATCCTACGTTTTGGGTACATGAATGGCCAAACACCGACTTTGAGACCACAAGCGTTACCAGCTGGGTCGAAATTCTCTCGGGTGGCCCTGCGAAGGACGGCATTCCCGCGCTCAACGATCCGACATTTCACACGGTGGCAAATGAGACCGCGTTACAGCCCCGCGAACCTGTCATCACCCTTGAGATCGCAGGCGAGACGCCCCGCGCTTACCCGATCCGCTACCTCACATGGCATGAGATCGTGAATGATACCGTGGGCGGCATCCCCGTCGCCGTCACTTTCTGCCCGCTGTGCAATTCAGGGATCACATTTGACAGACGCACCACAGCGGGCACGCTGAGCTTTGGCGTCTCTGGTAAGCTGCGCAATTCCGATATGATCATGTTTGACCGCGAGACTGAAAGCTGGTGGCAGCAGGCCATCGGCGAGGGGATTGTTGGCAAGCTCACAGGTGTGGAACTGGAAACGCTCCCGTCATGGATGGAAAGCTGGGAGACATTCCAGATCCGCAACCCCGAAGGGTTGGTCATGGATCAACCTAATTTTTCCCGCGACTACGGCGCGAACCCCTATGTGCAATACGACAGCTTGCACCGGCCATTCCTTTATTCTGGCGAACTACCGCCCCACGATATCCCCGCGCTGGCCCGCGTGGTGCGTGTCGGAGACCGCGCTTGGCCTTTGACGCGATTGGCCGAAGAGGGGACGGTTACCCAAGCAGGTATCACGCTCACGTGGGTCTCAGGCCAAGCCTCCGCGCTCGATGATGCCCGCATTTCAGACGGCAAAGACGTCGGCAACGTGCGCGTGCAAGACGCAGCAGGAAACGACATCGTCCATGACGTGATGTTCGCTTTTGCGTTCCACGCGTTCTGGCCGAAAGGTCAATGGATGACCCGACCCAACTAGGCTTGACTTGCGGCCCGCAGCCCTGTCCTTTGCGGCCATGGACCGTAAACCTCAAATAGATACATTCGGCGCAGTTGCCCTCACAGGCTTTGCGCTTCTGCTGGCGTTTAACCAAGTGGTGATCAAGGTCACCAATGGCGGGCTGCAACCGATTTTCTTTGCGGGTGTGCGCTCGGCCGGGGCCGTGATCTGCATTTATCTGTGGATGCGCTGGCGTGGCATTCCGCTGCAATTTCCGCCAAAAACCGTTCTGTTCGGGATCATCACAGGCACGGTTTTTGCCTTTGAATTCATGCTCCTATTCATCGCGCTTGATCTAACGACCGTGGGCCGATCTGGCGTGATCTTCTACTCAATGCCGCTCTGGATGGCGATCCTCGCGCATGTCTTTGTGGCAGGCGACAGGTTGACAATGCGCAAGGCGCTTGGCCTTGGGTTTGCGATTTCTGGCGTGGCTTGGGCCATCCTTGCACGTGATAGCGGCGAGGCGAATATCTGGGGCGATCTGGCGGCTTTGGGGGCTGCCATCGGTTGGGCCGTGACGGCACTGCTGGCCAAAGCGTCACCGCTCAACAAAGTCCGCCCTGAAATGCAACTGATGTGGCAGGTCGGCGTCTCGGCCCCAATCCTGCTGATCGCCTCATTGTTTTACGGCGACCTGATCCGCGATCTGGCCCCGATCCACCTCTGGGGGCTCGCTTTCCAAATTGTGGTGGTCGTCAGCGCAGGCTTCATCTTCTGGCTCTGGCTGCTCTCGATCTACCCCGCCAGCGGCGTGGCCTCGTTTAGCTTTCTGTCGCCAGTGCTGAGCGTCGGCCTCGGCTGGCTTCTCTTGGGTGAAACAGTCGGGCCAAACCTGCTTGGCGCTCTTGTCCTTGTGGCCATTGGCATCATCCTGATCAATCGGCCAAAGCGGGTTAAGACAGCAAATCCGTCATAACCCTTTGATCGTCGGTCTGCGCAAAACCAACGCGTTTGCAAAATCGCGCCAAACGCTCGTCGCCATCGACGCGGACTTGTAGCGCTTGAATACCAGCAGGCCCGAGCGACACTGCAATGGCATGCAAAACCTCGGTCCCGATGCCACGACTACGCACGGAAGGGCGGATAAACACCTCTTCCACCCAGCCGATCATACCACCAAGGCGCACGGACCAGCCGAATGTAACCAGCACATAGCCCAAGGGCGCCCGTTGCGGGCCAATCAGCCAGACAGCGCCCAGAGGCGACCCTTCGAGCAGGGGGGCGGCCACACGTGCACGATGCTCATCGTCATAGTCCAAGCCGCATTCTTCGTGATAGCGGGCCATCAACGACAAAAGCCGCTCGTCGTCTTCAGGGCCGCCAAGGTTAATTGCAGTGCTCATAAGCGGGCCAATCTTTCGGTGAGGAGGGCAAAGAAGCCATCGGCGTTCAGGCTGCCCATGAACATAGCGTTGGGTTTGCGGTCAGTGACGCGCCACCAATCGGCGACGGTCATGCCAAGGGTGAGGTCGGACTGGGTTTCAATCTCGACGTTCACATGGCGACCCTCAAACAGGTCAGGCTGGATCAGATAGGCGATGACACAAGGGTCGTGCAATGGCGCCCCCTCTGATCCGTATTTCTCTTTGTCGAACCGCTCAAAGAAGTTGGTCCAAGCCGCCACCATATCACCAACCTTCGTTCCAAGCGCGCTAAATGCATCAACGCGGGCGCGGGTCGTGAGCGCATGGTGGGTCACATCAAGCGGCATCACCACGATCGGGATACCAGAGGCAAAGACGATCTTGGCTGCTTCGGGATCGACATAGATGTTGAATTCGGCGGCTGGGGTAATGTTGCCTACTTCAAAATAAGCGCCACCCATCAGCACAATTTCCTGCACCTTATCAACGATGTCAGGAGCCTTCTCAAATGCAGTCGCGATATTGGTCAGGGGGCCAAGCGGGCAGAGGGTGACAGTGCCCGCATCATGGGTGCGCAATGTCTCGATGATGAAATCCACCCCGTGTTGCGCTTGCAGCGGCATCGTCGGGTCGTCCATTTTCGGACCATCTAATCCCGTTTTGCCGTGCACATGCTCTGCGGTGACCAGCTTGCGCTTCATCGGCACGTCACAGCCCGCAAAGACCAAAGTCTCTGGCTTGCCTGCCAACTCGCACACGATCCGCGCGTTCTTTTCGGTCAATGGCAGCGGCACGTTACCCGCAACAGCCGTCACACCCAAAACGGTCACATCCTCAGGCGAGGCCAGCGCCAAAAGGATCGCGACAGCGTCGTCTTGTCCGGGGTCAGTGTCGATAATGATCTTGCGCGGTGCCATGGGATCGTGTCCTTACTTTTGAGACCGCCACAGTGACGCGACAGGCGGGCAGGGGCAAGGGGTCAGACGCGCCCGTGGGCATCCAGCCGCGCATAAAGGGCGTCCGCATCAGGATGGCCCAATTCGAGCGCGTAGATATAGGCATAGGTAAGGAAGAAGCAGACGGTGTTAATGTCATTAGTCTGATCCGCCGCTTGGGTATATAGCCCGACCAGCGCGCGACGATCATCGCGCGCATGGGCTGCCAGAATAGTGTCGTTCAGATCGCTCATGCGTCTTGTTTGTCGCGGTGTTCCTGCACTTTGCCAGCAACCCACGCGTGAAAGTTATGGGTCGGCCCATCCATCGCAGGGCTAAAGCGGCCCCCGTCAAACAGCGGCGAATGACGGCCCTTTTGCATGCCTTCAACAACAAAGATGTCCTCTTCAAACACAGTTTTCCAAAGATGGGCGTTACGCGAACGCATATCCTCAGAGGTCTTTGGCTCTGCGTAATAAAGGTGGATATGTTCAGTCGTGCTATTGAGCGTATTGGGTTGCAACACAATCGAGAAGCAGTGGTCGCGTTGCGCACCTAGCAAAACGTTAGGATAGATCGCGACATATTCCGCACCCGTATTCCATTTCTCATCCAAGCCTTTAAAATCAGGGAATACGGCATCATCTGGGCCCTGAAGCTGCTTATAAACAAGCGTGCCTTGACCCGAATATTTGTTCGGCTCTTGGATGTGGTAGTGATCCTCAAGGCGGGAATAGCTGTTAAGACCCGGATGGACCCACGGCAGGTGATAGCTCTCGCAATAATTCTCTACCGCGAGCTTCCAATTGGTCGTGACCTCAAGGTCAAAGCAGCTATCCGCGCCGCCGTGATACATCGGTTGGTCGAACTCTTTCCAACGCTCTAGCAGGTCGGCATGCACGACCTCAAACGGATCAGCTTTGCCGTCGACGTTGATGAAAACAGTGTCAAAATAGACATGGGAACGGACTTCGGTCAGGCCAAGGTCGTCCTTATTGATCGCCTCATGGGTATTAAAGCCCGCGCCGCCGACATGGGGCGTGCTAACGAGCTTGCCTGCCGTGGAGTAGCACCACGAATGGTAGGGGCAACGGATCGCGCCTTCGATCTTCTTGGGCTCTGATACAAGGATCATACCACGGTGGCGGCAGGTATTCTGAAACACGCGGACCTTTTCGGCGCGGTCGCGCACGAGTAGGAGAGGGATGCCCAAGAATTCGATTGGCTTTGCATCACCGATTTCGGGAACCTCGGAGGCAACAGCAAGGCCTGCCCAATTGGCAAAAAGAACGGCGTGCTTTTCTTCCTCAAAAACACCTTCGTCGATGTAGTGGGCATTGGGCAAACCTTGGGCGGTTTCAACAGGTTGACGGACAACTGTCAGGTCGGTTTGGTATTCGTCTTTGGCCATCGTTTTCGCCTCCATAGGTGCGCAGTGTCGTGCCTAGCCTAAACCTGTGATTCGATGAAATCACGCCCCGCAGGCGACATTGGATCAGATGCAAGCGACACCAAATGGGATGTGTCTGTCCCGATAAAAAGGGGGGCGGATGAAAATAGTTTTTTGGGCCAAATTTTGAGCCGAAAGCAGCCGATTTTTAGGTCAAAAACCGTGGCGAAAACGTAATTTTTGCGGCTTTGCATTTTGCCTCTCGCCAATCCCAAAAAACGGGCGCAAAGGTGCGCTCATGAAGCGATTTTGCTTCGTAACCCTCTCTAGGAGAACTTGAATGTCCATTCGTAACGCATTGATCGCACTTCCATTTGTTGTTTTGGCTGTGCCAGCGTTTGCTCAGGATGCTGCCATCGATACAGACGGCGATTCCTCTTATTCTTTGGTCGAACTTCAGGTCGCAACACCTGAAATGACCCAAGAGCAGTTCGACGCAATGGACACCAACATGGACGGCCTTCTTGCTGCTGACGAAATCGCAGCTGCAGTTGAAGCTGGCCTCTTGGTTGCTGCAGAATAATTTATTCTGAACAAGAGCCCCGTTGGCGTTTCGTCAGCGGGGCTTTTTTTGTCTAAATCTCACGCGATAGCCTTACACAAACGGTGTAGCATTCTGCGAGAATATCTTTTCAAAGGCATATTTAATGATCTCTGACAGGCCTTCTTTCTGAATATATTGGGGCTGTCGTGCACGGCGCAAAGCTATGCGATAATCATTGCCGATATACTCCAATACCGTCGGTCTTCCGCTATGAATATCAAGAGAGATATCTGCCCTGCTCGACAGTTTAAAACCTGGGTAGATGTTCGGGTATTGGGAAAAACCCGTCAGAAATGAAGTGAGGGCAAATGTCGGGTTGCCTGGCATATTGTCCAAAATGCAAAACCCAGACGACTGGCTAAAAGCATAGCCAATAAATTTTCGTTTCGGCTGGCGTTGCGTTGCCAAATTCTTGCCAATGAGGTTGCGATTGGGCGCGTAGATCGAGAAGATGCGGCGGTCTTGGATCGTCGCTGCATGACCGATACAATGTTGGAATTGGCCAAGCGCTGAGTTGCAGTAAGTGTACTCGCTGTAAAATCCGTTTGGAAACGCCGATTTTTGCGCGGGCTCAAAGCAATTGGCAAAACCGCTGGGGAGCCCTTGAGTTGTTTTTGTAGCCTCAATGTCAGCAATTGGAATTTTGATGATCGTCAGCGGGACGTCAAAAAAATCGCAGAGCTTTACCAGAATATCGGGTCCAGGAAACGACTCTCCTGTCGTATAGCGGATCAGTTGGGTGCGATTAATTTCAAGTTTACGACTGACGTCAGAAACAGAGCCATTGCGGCCAATCAGATTTTTCAAATTGTCCGCAAATATGTGACGGATACTCATAAGCAACTCTTAAATACGGCGGATCGAAATCCGTTTGAAACATCACCTGATCAATAAAGCCGTGTCTTTAGGGGATGTCAAATTGTCTCTGATCTGCGACATCGTGTTTGTGATTTGAACTTAGTTGACACAATGTGTTTGGCGATATTCGCCCTGAGAACGGTTAGAGTAAAGGCGTTTAGAGCTCTAGTCTGCGGTGATACGATGGTTGCAATTTTGCTTTGGGTTAATGACCAGTCGAGCCAATGTGTAGGTCACTGCTTTGAGCGTGACGAAATCTTCCTTGTCTCCACGCCTTTTGGCCGCCCCTTTGATCTCACTAATTTGAAGGTCGGTGATTTGGTCGTTTATGAACATGATGCCGCGGGCGTGGGCAGGCTCGCCGAAGTGGCGGGAGGCAAGCGCCCTTGCTATGTTCAAACGGCGCTAGCCATAAAGGAAAGCCTCAAGATCGCGTCCTGAGACTTTAGGAGTTTGCACCGCGCGACAATGCCGCGACACCTGTGCGCACGACCTCAACAAGGCCAAGCGGGCGCATCAGTTCGGCAAAAGCGTCGATTTTCTCGGATGTGCCTGTGACCTCAAAGATAAACGATTCCAATGTACTATCGACCACATTGGCGCGGAAAATATCTGCCAGACGCACCGCTTCGATACGCGCGTCGCCTTTTCCAGCCACTTTGAACAGCGCCAATTCACGCTCCACAGATGGGCCTTCTACGGTCAGGTCGTGGACCTCGTGCACGGGTACGATGCGGCCCAATTGGGCCTTGATCTGCGTGATCACTTGCGGTGTGCCAGAGGTCACGATTGTGATGCGCGAGCGGTGGCCTTCGTGGTCGGTTTCGGCCACGGTCAGGCTTTCGATGTTATAGCCGCGCCCTGCGAAAAGCCCAATAACACGGGCCAAAACACCCGGTTCGTTCTCGACGAGGATCGCGAGGGTGTGCCGCTCTATCAGGTCGCCGTAGCCTGAGTGCAGGTTGTAGGCGGAGTGGCTGGTGGAGCCTTTTTTGATGTTCAGTGGAGACATTTTGCGTCCCTTTTTATCCATATTTCAGTGTGTGCTACGCGTGCACCGGATGTGCACCGCGCGTGCACCGATGATTAGACCAAAGCCTGCCCAGATCCTGTGATTGCACCCTCAGTGGAGGCGTCGCCCATCAACATCTCGTTATGCGGTTTGCCTGACGGGATCATCGGGTAGCAGTTCTCGTGCTTTTCAACCAAGCAATCGAAGACCACTGGACCGTCGTGATTGATCATTTCCATAATCGCATCATCAAGGTCCGCAGGATCGTCGCACCGGATACCTTTCGCGCCAAAGGCCTCGGCCAATTTCACGAAATCAGGTAGGCTTTCGGACCAAGAGGACGAGTACCGCTCGCCGTGCAGCAATTGCTGCCACTGACGGACCATGCCCAGACGCTCGTTGTTGAGGATGAACTGTTTCACGGGCAGTTTGTATTGGGTGACAGTGCCCATCTCTTGCATGTTCATCAGCCAAGATGCCTCGCCAGCCACGTTAATGACCAACGCGTCGCGGTGTGCCATTTGCACGCCCATGGACGCGGGGAAGCCGTAGCCCATCGTGCCGAGGCCTCCAGAGGTCATCCAGCGGTTCGGGTCCTCAAAGTCGAGGTACTGTGCGGCCCACATCTGGTGCTGGCCCACTTCGGTGGTGATATAGCGGTCGTGGTTTTTGGTCAGCTCTTGCAAGCGTTGCAGGGCGTATTGCGGCTTGATGATCTTGCCTTCCTGCTTGAACTTGAGGCAATCGACGCTGCGCCATTCGTTGATTTGGCTCCACCATTTGGACAGACCCTCGGCGTTGGTTTTGCGACCGCGGGATTTCCAGACCTTGAGCAGGTCTTCCAGAACATGGGCCACGTCACCAACAATCGGGATGTCCACGTGAACGACCTTGTTGATCGAGGACACGTCGATGTCGATATGCGCTTTTTTCGAGTTCGGGCTGAATTTGTCCAGAACCCCAGTGATCCGGTCATCAAAGCGCGCGCCGATGTTGATCATCAGATCGCAGCCGTGCATCGCCATGTTGGCTTCATACAGACCGTGCATGCCAAGCATCCCGAGCCAGTTGTCGCCAGAGGCAGGGTAGGCGCCAAGGCCCATCAGCGTGGAGGTGATGGGGAAGTTTGTCGCCGCCACCAGTTCACGCAGTAATTGAGACGCTGCCGTACCAGAGTTGATCACGCCGCCGCCAGTATAGAAGATCGGGCGCTTGGCTTTTTCCATCGCAGCGGCGAGTTCGGTGATCGACGTGATGTCGCCCTTCACCTGCGGCTGGTAGTAGGATTTGCGCGCTTTCTTTTCGGTGTATTTGCCTGTCGCGAATTGAACATCCTTTGGGATGTCGATCAGAACGGGACCTGGACGGCCAGAGGTGGCGACATGGCAGGCCTCGTGCAGAACGCGGGCCAGATCGTCGGTTTCTTTCACAAGCCAGTTATGTTTTGTGCAGGGGCGCGTGATGCCAACGGTGTCGGCCTCTTGGAACGCGTCAGAGCCGATCATGAATGTCGGCACTTGGCCCGTCAGAACGAGGATCGGGATACTGTCCATCAGCGCATCGGTCAGGCCTGTCACGGCGTTTGTCGCACCGGGGCCAGAGGTCACGAGGGCAACGCCGAGTTTGCCCGTCGAGCGCGCATAGCCTTCGGCGGCGTGAACGGCGGCCTGTTCGTGGCGCACAAGAATGTGCTGAATGTGGTTTTGCTGGAATATTTCGTCGTAGATCGGAAGGACAGCGCCACCAGGGTAGCCGAAGACGACTTCCACACCTTGGTCAACCAAAGCTTGAACTACCATTTTTGCGCCGGTCATGGCTTTTGACATTTTCTCGCGTCCTTCTTTAGACATTCACTTCGTTTACACACAAAAAAGCCCCCGTTTGTGGCGGGGGCGCATGGGAACCTATGGCTATACCGTTACCGGCCCATGCGCGTTTTTCTCACTAGAATGACGACATTGATCATCAGGTGGCTCCTTCATGTGGGCAGACTTTAGGTAATGGGGCGGAGGGGGTCAACACTTGGCGTGGAGAAAATGTCGCGAAATGATGGTTTTTCGCAACTTTCTTTCATGACGCAGTGTCGCACCCCCATGTTTACAGGGATGCGCCGATGGCGATGTAGCCGATATATGCCAAGATCATGAGGCCGCCCGCGATCCGAGAGATTTCGCCCCGTACGTAGATAAGCCCAAGTATCAGGAGGGTGGCACAGATCATGACGGGCACATCGAAAGACATGAAGCGTGTATCGACGGGGATCGGGATGATCAGCCCTGTCAGCCCCAAGATCGCGAGGATGTTGAAGATGTTGGAGCCGATGATGTTGCCCAGTGCGATTTCGCGTTCCCCTTTGATGGCGGCGGCAACTGTGGTGGCGAGTTCGGGCAGCGATGTGCCGATGGCCACGATGGAGAGGCCGATCATGGCTTCTGATACGCCCAAGTGTCGTGCGATGATCGTCGCACTTTCCACGAGGTATTTTGCGCCGACCATGACGGCGATTAAGCCTGCGATGGTGAAGCCCGCGGCGTGGAGGAGATTGACGTCTGAGGGCAGGGCCTCGGTTGGGTCGTTGCGCATCGCCCGAAAGCTCAATCCGAGGTAGATGATCAGGCCAGTGATGAGGGCCGCGCCTTCGATCCGTCCGACATAGCCTGAGGCGATGATGACCGGCATGACGAGGGCGGCACCCAGCATCCAGAACAGATCGCGGCGCATGTTCATGAAGTCGGCGATGGGGGGCGCGATGATGCCTGCCACCCCAAGGATCAGCAGGATGTTGGCTGTGTTGGAGCCCACGACGTTGCCGACGGAGATACCGGGGAGGCCGTCAAAGGCGGCTTGCAGAGAGACGAGCAGTTCGGGCGTCGACGTACCAAAGCCCACGATGGTGAGGCCGATGATCAGGGGGGGGACGTTAAAGCGTGCTGCTATTTGGCTGGCACCGCGCACAAGCCAATCGCCACCAAGAAAAAGGCCAAGAAGGCCGCCTGCGAGCATTATGTAAGTAAGCATCGTTATCACATCCCCGTGAGTGTTTGAGGGAAGATGTGGTGCGCCGCCCCAACTTGTAAGAGGACGGCGCATTTATATTTGATTTAGCCTTTAAGGGCTGCGTCGATGTCCGCGGCGGTGTGGCGGTTTGCCAGTTGTGGCTCACCTTCGCCCCAAGTTTTGTTGACGATCATGCCGCGCTGGTAGGCAGGGCGGGAGGAGACGTCGTCCATCCAGCGGATGATGTTGGTGTATTCATGCACCGAAAGGAATTCGCCCGCATTTGGGTAACCTTTGTCTTGGATCGCACGGCCGTACCATGGCGCTGTGGCGATATCGGCGATGGAGTAGTCGTCGCCGCCCAAGTATTTGCTTTCGCCCAAGCGGCGGTTCAGCACGTCAAGCTGGCGCTTGGCCTCCATGGTGAAGCGGTTGATCGGGTATTCGAATTTCTCGGGCGCATAGGCAAAGAAGTGACCAAAGCCGCCGCCGAGGTAGGGTGCTGAGCCTTGAAGCCAGAACAGCCAGTTGAGAACCTCGGTGCGCGCTGGGCCAGAGGCGGGCAGCAGGGCGCCGTATTTCTCGGCCAGATACATCAGGATCGCGCCAGATTCGAACACGCGCGAGCCTGTATCGTGGTCCATGAGGGCAGGGATCTTAGAGTTCGGGTTGATGTCGACAAAGCCAGACCCGAACTGATCGCCATCCCCAATGCGGATCATCCATGCGTCATAGTCGGCCTTATGACCTGCGGCGAGAAGCTCTTCGAGCATCACAGTGACTTTCACGCCGTTGGGGGTGGCCATGGAATAGAGTTGCAGCGCGTGATCGCCCTTTGGCAGCGCCTTGTCGTGGGTGGCGCCAGCGATTGGGCGGTTCAGCTTAGCCCACTCGCCGCCATTCTCTGCGTCCCATGTCCAGACTTTGGGGGGGGTATAGGTTGTCATAGTCATTCCTCATCTTTCGTTTCATGTGAAGCTATTGAGATCACGCCAGAATACAAGTGGCTGTCATGTGCATCTATGCCGATGGCGCTGTGCGCGACGCAAGGCGGGCGCAACCATATCACCGGAAACAAGATTTTTGTTGAAGCGGTTTCACCGCGTGGCGGCGGGCGCACGACAGGGTGGAATTTCGATATTGGCTGCTGAGTCGCTGTTTAGTGTATTAAAACGCAGGTCATAAGCGGATCAAAAAATTGGCAAAACATTAGATTTTTCCCATGTTGACGCGTGATATATCGGGAATTGGTAAAGTAAAGTGACAAAAAGCGAAGGTTTTGCAATAGTTCCTGTTGCGAAACTCTGCGACCGCGTTAGGTTTGGTCCACGTAAAAATGATCTGCCTTCATCTTGGGAGTTTGAGATGCGGGTGAAAACACACTTGGAGGAAACTTAATGGATCGTCGTTCTTTTCTAACGAAGTCAGCACTTGGCGGCACAGCCGTGGCAGCAAGCGCCTTGGCTGCACCTGCATACGCACAGGGCAAGCGCACACTCACTATGGTTACATCTGTGCCTGATGGCTTTGCTGTGTTTGACGACGCGGCTGTAAAGTTCGTCGACATGGTCAACGTCATGATGGACGGTGAAGTCACAATCGAAAAGAAAGCAGCAGGCCAATTGGTCGGTGCGTTCGAAGTATTTGATGCGGTTTCCTCTGGTCAGGCCGACATGTACCACTCTGCCGACTACTATTTCGGCGGCCAGCACCCAGGTTATTACTTCTTCACTGCCGTGCCATTTGGCGCAACTGGCGGCGAAATGATTAGCTGGTACCAGCACGGTGGCGGCAAGGAATTGCACGATGAATTGGGTCAGATCTTTGGTCTGAAGTCCTTTATCGCGGGCAACACAGGCCACCAGCCAGGTGGTTGGTTCAACAAAGAGATCAAATCCGCAGCTGACCTTCAGGGCTTGAAGTTCCGTATGCCAGGTTTGGGCGGCAAAGCGCTGGGCCTGACAGGTGCGTCTGTTCAGAACATCCCAGGTGGTGAAATCTATCAAGCGCTGTCTTCTGGCGCGATTGATGGTGCGGAGTGGATCGGTCCATTCGCAGACGAGCGTCTTGGCTTCCAAGAAGTTTGTGAATTCTACTACACAGGCGGCATGCACGAGCCAGGTTCGGCACTGACAGCGGCGATGAACCGCGATGTTTGGGATGAAATGTCACCTAAGCAGCAGCAGATCATCGAAACAGCTGCGATGGCGACACACCACTGGTCCTTGTCCCAGTCCAACGCAAACAACGGTGCTGCACTTGAGCGTCTGCGTGCGCAGGGCACAAAGATCATGCAATTCCCTGACGATGTTTGGGATGCGTTTGCGAAGGCATCGAAAGAAGCGCTTGATCAAGATATGGGCGACGAATTGTTCGCGCGTATTCGTGAAAGCCAAGAGTCTTCTGTCCGTTCGACTTACGGCTGGACAAGCATCTCTGACGACGAGTTCACACGCCAGCGCGCACGCGCGCAGGGCTAAACTCGGTCCAGATGTTCGACGCCTAGTCGAATGCTAAGAAATAATCTGGGCCCCGCGTAAGTGGGGCTCAGACTTATCAGCTAATTGCCAAATAATTCGGGGGGCGGACCATGGGTTTGGTCGAAGCATGGGGCGGTAATGCCTTTGGTTGGTTTTTTGCCAATATCATCGAGAGCTTTTACAATTTCGGATATGCAGTCACACATCCGGGCCAATGGCTTGCGTGGGTGCCGTACATTAACCAAGACCTGCAAACCCCTGAGATTAAAGAATCTTTGATGAGGTTCATCTATTACGGCGCCTCGATTGAGTTCGCCTTTGTGTTGTTTTCGATGTTCATGGTCTTCACCGTGATCGGACTAATTCATAACGGATTTATGTGGGGTTGCGTGCGCCGCCTTGAGGGTTTTGCCAATAAGGTCGGCCGCTTTTTCGCATGGGCGGGTCTGTTGATGGTCTTACAGCAAATCATGATTGTTTTCATGCAGCGCGTTTTTGCCGTGTCCGAGATTTCCATTGGTTTTGGGATGAACTTCACACAAGACGTGAGCTGGTGGTCCGAGGAACTTAAGCTTTATAACGCGATGATTGTTTGTCTGTGTGCGACCTATACGTTCGTGCAGGGCGGCCATGTGCGTGTTGACCTTGTGTATTCCAACGTGAGTTACCGCACCAAGCGGATCATCGATATGGTCGGATCGATTGTGTTTATGATCCCTGCTGCATTGCTGACGTGGCTTTTCGGTTGGTTCTTTTTGTGGCGCAACCTTGTGGTGCCGAACCCGTCTGCCTCCGATGCGCTAGAGCGGTTGATCGGCAAAGCGCGGGCTCTGCGTTGGAACATCGAGACGATCGGTTTCTCGCCCAACGGGTTTAACGCCTATTTCTTGTTTAAAATTCTCTTGGTCACTTTCACCTTCATGGTGGTGATGCAGGCCGTGGCGTTCTTCTACCGCTCATACCTTGAGCTAAAAGAAGGCCCGTCCAGCGAGGGCCGTTTCCTTGATATTGACGTGCTTGGCGATCCTGTCGCCGAACGTGTCGCAAAAATCCACTAAGTTAGGGCGGGTAGAAATATGCTTTTCGGATTAGATGGCGTCGAAATAGGCCTCGTAATCGTCTTCCTCACGCTCTTTGCTGGGATTTTGTCGGGGTTTCCTGTCGCTTTTGCGATTTCGGGCTCTGCGGTAATTTCATTCGCGATTATCGCGGCATTGGACAGCTCTGGTATGTTGATCCATATGGCGGTGGACACGGATTCTGCCGCGTTTCAGGAGTTAATTGATCAGGGCGTTCGGCCTGATGTGATCTCGCACTTCAGGTATCCTGAGCTGCCGCGTCTTGCGGAATCCTTGTTCCCTCAGGGCTGGGAATATGCACTGGACCGCAACATCGGTTTCCTTGTGAACCGGATGAACGAGCGGGTTCTGGCAGGGCAGTCGATTGAAACGCTGCTGGCCGTTCTGATGTTCGTCATGATGGGGATCGTACTTGAGCGGTCCAAAATCGCGGATGAATTGCTGACAACGATGGCCAAGGTCTTTGGACCATTGCCAGGTGGTTTGGCGGTTTCGATTGTGATCGTGGGTGCATTCCTTGCGGCCTCGACAGGGATCGTAGGTGCGACGGTTGTGACCATGGGGCTGTTGGCGCTGCCAACAATGCTTAAGAACGGGTATTCGCCTGAGCTTTCAACAGGTGTGATCGCGGCCTCTGGCACATTGGGTCAGATTATTCCGCCGTCGATTGTTATTGTTCTCTTAGGGACGTTAGCGGGGGATTTGTATTCGGCCGCACAAGAGGACCGTGCAAAGCTTGCGGGCTGTAACGATGCGTTGACCTATTTGGGTGAGGCGGCGGTGTTGTCGGTGGGCACGTTGTTCCAAGCGGCCCTTTTACCCGGGATCTTGCTGGCCTTCCTTTATGCTGCCTATGCATTTGGTTACGCGCTTTTAAACCCGTCCAAGGCACCAGCGGTGTCGATGGGCACAAGCAACAATGGCGAAGTCATTACACGCAACGAGGGCCTTGTGTGGATCTTGGGCGTGCCTGTTGGTCTGGTGGCATTGCTGATCGTGTTGATGCAGTTTGGTGCAGTTGGCAGCCAGTCGGTCATCGTTGATACCTTCACTGACTCTGGTAAAAGCGCAAGTTTGCGGACGAACGTTGACGAAGAATGCGCGGTTTCGATGCAGGCTTTGCACGGCGAAGAAAAATGGGCGCAAGCCTTGGCCGAGCAGGCAGTGATTAACTCTGCTGGCGGGCTAGAGGAGACACGTGAACTTGGCGAGGAAGAGCGGCTTGCGCTGATCCAAGACAAGATCGCCGCTGCGCCAAAGATCGGCACCGGCATTGCAACGCTCGCGCTTTTGATGGGGCTTGCCCTTGCGATGGCCCGTGGTGTTGCACCAAGCGCGGATCACCGTCCTTTGCTGATTGGTGTCATGGGCGTCTTGTTGATGCTGGCTGTTGATGTGCTGTTTATCAGTGCTGTCACGACGCCCGGGATCACGTTTGTCTTTATCCTGATCCCGTTGATCATTGCAGGTATTGGTCTAAAGGCCGCGGCTGGAATGCTGGCGCGCAATGAAATCCTGCGGGTCGTTTTCCCGCCATTGGTTTTGATTATCGCGGTTCTTGGCTCGATCATGGGTGGGATTACAAACCCAACACCTGCGGCGGCTTTGGGCGCTGGTGGTGCAATTTTGCTGGCGGCATATCGTAGGCTGAAAGACGAGCGCCGCTCTGGCAATATGGTGCTTTGGACGGCAGCGTCGATTGGTGTCATGCTTTTGATCGGTATGAACTTTGACATGCGCATGGGCCAAGAGGTCGTTCTTTTCGAGAACCGCATTGCTTTCCTTGCGGCTTTTGCGACTTTCTTGTTCAGCATGTTTGGTTTGCTCTGGGCCTGCTGGGTTTTGATGGCGGGGGGCGTTTTGGCGCCTGTTGTCCGAGAGACCGCAAAAGTGACCTCGATGGTCTTTACAATTCTGATCGGTTCGCAGTTGCTGAACCTTGTGCTGATCTCGTTTGGTGGCGAGCATTATATCCAGCAGTTCTTGCGCTCGTTTGACAACGAATGGAAGGTGTTCTTGCTGGTCATGCTGGTGCTGTTCGTGCTGGGTTTTGTTCTCGACTTCCTTGAGATCATCTACATCGTGATCCCGATTGTTGGGCCCGTTATTTATGGTGGTACGTTCGATCCCAAGTGGGTGACGATCATGATTGCGGTGAACTTGCAGACCTCGTTCCTGACGCCGCCCTTTGGTTTCGCGCTGTTCTATCTGCGCGGCGTGGCGCCCAAGGAAATCACAACGGGTCAGATTTACCGCGGTGTGATGCCGTTCATTTTGATCCAAGTCGGTGGCTTGCTTCTCTTGGCGATGTTCCCCGGATTTGTGACAATCTTGCCAAGCCTGCTGAACTAAATCAGCACTATATAAAAGCGAAAGGGCAGCTTATTAGCTGCCCTTTTTGCGTTTTAGCTGCGACTTGTGGGGAGATTTATCTTAGCCACTTGCTCCGCAATCGGCGTCGATGTGAGCGGGTTAAGGCTTGCGTCATGGCTTTCTGGATCGCCAATCGGTGACCATGCGCCGTCCGTATAAACCTCGACACCTGCGAATTTCGCTTTGTAGCTCATCTTAGGGCTGCCGGGCACCCAATAGCCCAAATAGACGTAAGGCAGGCCAAGTTCGCGCGCGATGGCGATGTGATCAAGGATGATGTGCGTGCCAAGGCTATTGTGCGCCAAAGCCGGGTCAAAGAAGGAATAGACCAGCGAGAGCCCGTCATCGAGCACATCGGTCAGGCAAGCGGCGGCGAGGGTGCCGTCTGGGTCCTTATATTCAATAAGCCGCGTTTTGATGGGTGTTTCCTCGACCATCGCGGCAAACTCGAACATGTCCATATCGGCCATGCCACCCGTCGCGTGTCGTCCGCCAAGGTAGGTGCGGAACAGGTCGTATTGTTCTTCCGAAGCCCAAGGCGAGGTCGCCCGCCGTGTCAGATAGGCGTTGCGTTTCATGACCCGTTTTTGGCTGCGCGTGGGCGAGAAATCCGCGATCTTGATCCGCGCGGACATACAGGCCGAACATGCGGCGCAAGAGGGGCGGTAGAGCACGTTTTGCGAGCGACGGAAGCCTTGTTTGGAGAGGCTATTGTTGAGCTTATCTGCGGCTTCACCTTGCAGGGCAGTGAATAGCTTTCGCTCCATCCTGCCCTCAAGGTAAGGGCAGGGTTGTGGCGCTGTCACATAAAATTGTGGCGCGATAGGAAGCGAGTGGCGCATGAAGTGGTTCCGATTAAGTTAATAGAAACCTAGCAAGCGCACCCTTAAAAACAAGCCCCCCATTTTGGAGGAGGTTAATCGACGGGTTTATTGATGGCCGTTGTGCCTAGAAGATGGTCCGTTAACCCTTGCTTGCGATCCGAGAGGAGCATCATCAGCACAGACACAAGCTGTAGCGGGGCCATTGCCATAGAAAAGGAATAGCCTGCTGTATGCATAAGTGCGGATTGGGAATCTAGGCGCAGACCATCGTGGTCACGCAACTCGATCCCCATCAGGCGCATACCCCACGTTGAGGATTTGCTCGCGATTGTGAACCAGCGGTAAATAAAGCCGACCACGAGCATCAGGAACGGAAAGAATAATAGCGCGGTGAAGACGGTAAAGGGCACAATGATGACGCAAAGGATGCCGACGAGAACCACGTCGAAGACCCAAGCGGCAGCACGTTTGGCGAGGACGCCAGTATAGAATTGCGGCTTTGTTACAGGATCTGGCAGGCCGAGATGCATGGCTGTGACTTTCTAAGAGGGGGAGGGCGGCCCGCGATGGGGCCACCCTGTAAGGTATTAAGCTGGTTCGTTCTCTGCGTCGTCTTTTGCCTTTGGGGCATCAGTCGCGCGGTCGTCCATAAACTGGTCGAACTGTGCCTTGTCTTTGGCGTCACGCAGGCGCGTCAGGAAGGCTTCAAAGTTGGATTGCTCTTCCTCCAAGCGACGGAGTGTTTCTGCTTTATAGGCGTCAAAGGCAGAATTGCCAGAGGAGAGCCCCATGTGACGGGCGGCGTGGCGGCGGCTTTGGCCGCAAGATTTGCTAAACATACGTTTGCTCCAGATCATATAAGCGAGAAGGGCGAGGCCAATTGGCCAGAAGAAGATTAGACCGAGGACCATTGCGGCGATCCAAGCGCCTTTGCCGCGCGCGTCAAGCCAGCCTTCCGCACGGGCGAAAAAGCCGGGGCGATGATCGGCAAAAGTCATCGATGACGAAGGGGTTGCTGAGGCGGTGTTCATTTTGGGCTCCTTGGTTTCTGTGTTTATCTATGTGAATGATCTTCACATTACAGATATTGGAGTGAACAACGGTTTACACAAGCCCTAATGTAAATGTTTTTTACATTTACTTTTTTTAAATAACTAAATCAGTTACTTGCGGGTTGGTGGTTCTTTAAGGGCCCATTATTTCATAGCCCGAAATAAGCTGCGCTGCGCTGTAATTGGGCAAATAATGCCATTTTTGGGCGCCTCGGAACTACTCACTCGAAACAGTTCGGCACGTTCCGCCTGTGGTTTTGGTCAGAAATGCCGATATCTCGGATGACCAAAGCTGATATCCTTCGAAGGTCAGGTGAATGCCATCATAAGAATGTTCGAGTGGGTACCCAAGCACATCACTTAGGTTTAGGAATTCTGCGCCTCGTTGTTGGGCCAATGTTTTGAGGGCGTCATTGAACTTCTCAATTTCCAAATCGGCTCGACCGACGACTGAGGTAACGATCACCTTTCTGCCGTGCCATGCCACCAAGATGTCATCATAGTCTTTGATGATTTCTTGAACATCGCGCCCTTGGAGCAGGTCGTTTATGCCCAACATCACAAAAATCGGTGCATCCTCTGGAATAACGTCTGACCGCAACTTTGCCGATTTTACCGTTTCTCTTCCAATGCCACGATTGGCGATTTTGCAATCGAGGAGCTCAGACCAGCGCCCATGATCGGTCAGGCTGTCCCCGAACAAAATCAGGTCGAACCGATCTTGCGAGGCGAATTGTGTCGTTCATGGAGAAATCACGATTTCGGGGGGGGGGGGATAATTTTTCCAATAATCGGACGGGAGAATACCCCCGCCATAAAAAATAAAACGGCGCAAAGAGCAAACAGTATCCGCAAGTTATGTCTCCAAAGC
>ENA-OWPI01000386-OWPI01000386.1-marine-metagenome-genome-assembly--contig:-NODE-386-length-62535-cov-6.296551_pt1 | contig 62535 bp, 64 predicted proteins | sample MGYA00238138_ERZ651775 | MGnify/ENA primary metagenome ERZ651775 (study PRJEB26906, sample SAMN06265043) | marine metagenome | isolation source: Helgoland LTER site | place: Germany:Helgoland, sampling...
GATGAGGAAGATGTACGTTATTTTTTAAAGAATAGTAAGTGTCATCAATGTGACCTAAGTAATTATAATTTTGAAAAGAAATACCTTGATCAAGTAGTCATATCTGAATCTAACTTAATAGGTACTAATTTTAATAATGCTAAAATAGCAAATTCAAGAATTAGGTCATCTGATCTTACAAATTCAACTTTTATAAATGCTGATATGAATACCACATTGATTGAAGATAGTAATTTTACAAATGCTAACTTAACAGAGATTAACTTAGTATCTGCTACAATTATAAATGCTAATTTTACTAAAGCTAATTTAAACCTTGCTAAAATGTATGGAATAACCGCGGAACGAACTAATTTTGATGGAGCTAATATTACCAATGTGAACATTCAAAAATCAATTCTATCTTTTTCCTCATTTATTAAAACAGATTTTAATGGCTCGCTCTTATCTTTATCATTGATGGATAATACCAATTTATCTTACGCTAATTTATCAAAGGTTAAAGCAAGAGGAGTTAATTTTACTGGGACAAATCTAGAATTTGCAAATTTATCTTATAGTGCGTTTAGAAGATCAGTATTTAATAATAGTAATATGCAAAATATTAAGTATAGAGCCGCAAACTTTTATAAATCTATTTTTATGAATGCAGACTTAAGTACAATTACTTTTGAAGATGTTTATTTTAAGCAAGGAGTTTTTTGTAAAACTAGAATGAAAGAAAAAATTATTAATAGAGATTGCAGAAATTAATTAGTTGATGAAATTACTTTTTCTTTAATAAAATTATCAATTTCTTCATCTTTATAATTGATTTCTTTCAATATTTCTCTACTATTTTCTCCCATTAGTGGAGCTAATTGTTTACCATTAATTGGACTATCGGAATAAATTGGTGCGGGCCTCGGAGACCTGATGGTTCCAAAAATTTTACTATCATGAAATTCTATAATTTCATTTGCCACAATCTGTTCATTCTTTAATAATTCAGTTCTAGTTAAAATAGGTGCACTTGGAACTTCATTTTTATGTAATTTAAATAATATTTCTTCTGCATTATGCTTTTTTATTTCTTCAGCAATTAATAAACGTCTTTCCGTTTTATTCTCAAATCTAGCTCTTGGAGTATTAAATCTTGGGTCATTAAGTAAATCTTTTCTTTCTAAAGCTTCACACATTCCTAACCATTCTTTATCAGTTACAGCTCCAGCAGTTATATATTTACTATCTTTAGTTTCAAATACAAGGTCTAATCCCATTTGCCCATCGGATGGGTCACCTTCTTCTCCTATAAAAGATAATGAGGCACTTCCCTCTGGCCATAAATATGCAACCATAACATCAAGCATGGCAAGTTTAATATGCTGACCTTTACCATATCTTTCTTTATAAAATAAGGCAGAGCTTATAGCTTGAGCTGCCGCCATTCCAGTAGTTTTATCTGGTATAATTGTTCTAACCATTTTAGGAAAATTAGTTTTTTGATCTCTTTGAATATCTGCTAAACCTGATAAAGCCTGAATAACTGGGTCATAAACCCTATGGTTTGCATAAGGTCCTTTTTCTCCAAAACCACTAATAGATACATATATAATTTCTTTATTTATTTTTTTAACTTCTTCATAATTTAAACCCATTCTTTTCATTGTACCAGGCCTGAAATTTTGAACTAAAACATCAGCATTCTTAATTAGTTTTTTAAGAATATTGATACCTTTTTTATCTTTTAAATTTAATGTAATTGACCTTTTACTTCTATTTGCACATAAAAAAGATGTTGTCATACCATTTTTTTGTTTACCTACTTTTCTCGTAAGCTCACCTGTCAATGGCTCTACTTTAATTACATCGGCACCTTGATCTCCCAGCATCATTGTGCATACAGGACCAGAAATCATTGCAGTTAAATCTATAACTGTAATACCTGATAATGGACCTTTATTTTTCATATTATACTTTTCTTTATTTATCGATTTTCTAATATATACTTTTCTAATGTCGGCTGTCCATAGCTTTCTATCATAGCATTTATATATTGTTTCCTTTTTACTGCCCTTTCGTAATAATCATTTATTTTATCACTCTTTATATCTAGCTTATAAAGTTTGATCACTTGTAAACAACTCATAAACATTATATCAGCACAACTAGGACTATTACCAATTAACCAATTATTATTAGGAACATCTTTATCACAGGCTAATAACATTCTATTTACATGCTCCTTAGCAGTCTTAATTGCGTTAGGCGCTTCCCCATATAAATTTGATAATCCTCCATTTGCAACTAATTGATGTCTTCTTAAAATATATACTCCAAGTGCATCTAATTCCATAGCACACATATATGACCATTCATCAATTTTAGCTTTATCTTTTGCAGAATTAGGTACATAAAAATCTGAAGTTGTTTCAAAATTCTGAACAACATAGTTCATAGCTGCAACACTTTCACTTATGTATATTTCATTGTGTCTAAATAAAGGTATCTTGCCTTTAGGGTTGATTTTTAGATATTCAGTTGTTTGTGTTTCACCTGTTCTAGATCCTATTTTATAGCTTCTATAATTTAATTTCATCTCTTCCAAAGCCCAGTATACTCTAAAAGGTCGAAAAGTTTTATATCCCCAAATTTCTATAATTTCATTATTCATATTGAACCTACTTAAAATACATATCTGTAGTTAATAATTAGCAATTGTAAGATTAAATGTATTATAAGATCATATATTTAAAAATATTTAAAGTCATAACTTAACAATTCTTGGATCATAATTTGGCAGATATGAATTATAAAAATTTAGGCATGTTCCTAATAATATTATTTGGATTTGTCTTAAATGTAATTAGTATGCAAGTTGTAGGTTCCTCTATCAGGAATTTACAGGGCGCCTTAAATATAGGCCTTGATCAAGTTTCTTATGTTATGTCTGCTTATTTAATGGCAGAAGTAGTCATTATTCCATTTGCTGGTTGGTTATCTCGTTTATTATCAATTAGATTATTATTTTTAATAGGTTTATCTGGTTTTTTAATTGCTTGTATTGGAGCGGCGTCTACTAGTAATTTTTATGTTTTAGTAGGGTTTAGAGTCATGCAAGGCTTTTTTGGTGGAGCACTAATGCCATTAATGTTTTCTTGCATTTATCTTTTATTCACAAGAAAACAGCTTCCTTTTGCTTTAGCTTTGACGGCTACTGTAGGAGTATCTTCTATTGCTTTTGGACCTGCTATTGGTGGATATATGACAGAAATGATAAGCTGGCGCTGGATGTTTCTATATAATCTTCCTATAGGTATAGTTTTGTTAGTATTAGCATATTTCTTTATAGATTTAGATGATAGAGAACGACATTTAGCCAAACAGATTGATTACTATGGAATAGTATTATTAGCGGTAGGACTTTTACTATTATTAATTACTATACAGGAAGGGTCTAGATTAGATTGGTATGCTTCCTCTACTATTAGAATATGCTCTATTTTATCTTTTACTAGTCTATTATTATTCTTTATTAGAGAGTTTACAGCAAAATATCCAATAATTGATTTATCAATATTTTTAGATAGAAACTTTAGTATTGGGTGTATAAATGTAATTGTATTTGGCGTATCAATTTATGCTCCTATTTTTTTATTACCTGTATTTTTAGGAGAGGTTAAGGGTATTGGTCCATGGGAAATTGGAGCAATAGTTTCTGTTATGGGTTTATCATGGATGGGGATTGGCCCATTTGTAGGAGTGTTAATAAATATATTTGGCGCTAGGTTTTTAATATTTACTGGCTGTACTTTTACTATAATAGGGACATGGCAGTTACTTAATATGACGCCAGAGTTTGGTTTTAAGGAGTTATTTTGGCCCCAAGTCCTTAGAGGAATAGGTTCTCAACTTCTTTGGGTAGGTAATCAATATATTGCTATGTTATTTATTTCAAATAAAGGAATACAAAATGCTGCTTCTTTATTTAATTTAATACTTAGATTAGGAGGAGCTGTTTCTATAGCTACTACAAATATTTTTTTAGAAAAATTGAGAGTTATGTATTATGGAGGTATTTCTAATATGCTTTTAAATGGACCGCAAATAATTTCTGGTTTTAATCAAAAAATGGAAAGTATTTTTAGTTCACTTCCTATGTTTTCAAGTTTAAACCCTGAATACAAAACAATCTTAGCTATAGAACTATTAGGTTTAAGAGAGGGTTTTGTAATGGCAGTTAATAATATTACATATGTTATAATGTGGGTAGCTTTTATACCCATTATACTGTTGCCATTTTGTAAAATGAAAAATGATTAAAGGTTTATCCTCTTCTATTCATATAACCTTGTTCTGCAAAAGGGCCTCTTTCTTTAGCTTCCTTTTTAAATTTAGACCATGAATCATAAATTCTTTTGTTAAGATCTCCCTCATTAGCTGTTTCAGCAACTACTTCATCACTTATTTTAAACATTTCTTTGTAAACATCATTTGGAAAATTTTGAATATTTACTCCAAATCCAATAAGCTTTTTTTGAGCAATATTATTTGCATAGGTAAATTCAGATAACATTTTATTGTTTTCTGATATGCATGCATGCTCAACAATATTTTGTAAATTTATAGGTAATGCGTCATAAGCTGTTTTATTTACAATACATTCAGTATGTGTACCTGGCTCATGAAAACCTGGGCCATAATAATTATTAGCAACTTTATAAAATCCAAATGCTAAGTCATTCCATGGTCCTACCCATTCTGTTGCATCTATGGCTCCAGACTGTAAAGCTGGCATAATTTCTCCTCCTGGTAAGGCAACAGCGGTAGAACCCATTCTATTAATTACTTCTGCTCCGAGACCTGGCATTCTCATTTTTAATCCCTTAAAATCTTCTAAAGAATTAATTTCTTTTTTAAACCATCCTCCCATTTGTACTCCAGAATTCCCACCTAAAAAACCTTTTAAATTAAATTCTGCGTATAATTCGTCCCATAATTCTTGTCCTCCTCCATAATGTATCCAAGCATCGTGTTCTTGAGCTGTTAGTCCACCAGGAACTGCAGCAAAGAAGGGAGTTGATTTATTCTTATTGATCCAATAATAACTAGCTCCATGACTCATTTGGGCCGTTTCTTGTCTTACAGCATCAAAGCTTTCAAAAGCAGGAACTAATTCACCGGCTGCAAATAACTTCACGGTTAATTGACCTTCTGACATTACGGTAATTGAATCTGCAATACGTTGTGCACCTGTTCCAAGTCCAGGAAAATTCTTTGGCCAAGTAGTTACCATTTTCCATTTAATTCTTCCTTTAGATATTGCAGGAGTGGATAAAGTGGATGCTGCAGCTATTGTTCCTATACCAATTGTTTTTTTTAAAAAATTTCTTCTTTTCATGAAATTACTCCTAATTATATATTGTATGTTTCAGCTCTATCTCTCATATAGCCATAGTCACTATATTTTTGATATTTTATTGATTGTTTTAAAAAGTTACTCCAGCTTTTATGTATTTTTGCATGCATATCTCCAAGTAGAGCTGTTTCATCCACAACTTCTTTAGATATTGAAAACATTTTAGTTATAACATCTTTTGGAAATGGTCTCACGTCTACATTATGCTTATTAACTAATACATCTAGAGCTAACCCACTATTAGCAAAATATTCTGCAGGCGCTTCTAATGCACTTGCATGACATGCGTCCCTAACAATAGATTTTAAATCAGTACTTAATTCATCATAACTTTCTTTATTCATTATTAATTCATTAGTCGTACCTCCCTCATGGAAACCTGGTCCATAATAATATTTAGCTACTTTATAAAAACCTAGTGCTAAATCATTCCACGGCCCAACCCATTCAGCGGCATCAATTACACCGGATTGTAAAGAAGGCATAATTTCTCCTGCTGGCATATTAACAGCTGTTCCACCCATTCTATTAACTACTTCAGCGCCTAAACCAGGCATACGCATTTTTATTCCTTGGAAGTCTTGTAATGAATTAATTTCTTTTTGGAACCAACCACCCATTTGCACACTAGTATTTCCAGCTAAAAAACTTTTTACACCAAATTCTGCATATAATTCGTCCCATAAATCTTGTCCACCCCCATATATTATCCAAGCCGCTTTTTCCGAAGCAGTCATTCCACCTGGAACTGTACAAAAGAAGGGAATAGCTTTATGTTTAGAAATCCAATAATAAGGAGCTGCATGACCGCATTGCGCTGTACCATCTCTAACAGCATCAAATACTTCAAAAGCAGGGACTAATTCTCCAGCCGCAAAGTTTTTTATTTCTAATCTTCCATCAGAAGATTGAGTTATTCTTTTTGCTAGTTTCTGAGAATGAGTTCCACCTCCAGGAAAGTCTCTTGGCCAACATGTAACCATTCGCCATTGTATAATATTTTTAGATATAGCTGTTGATTTTTTTGGGTTATCTGGAGTGCCTCCATCTAAATTATCTTTGCATGCAGTTAGAAGTCCCGCTGCACCAATAGCACTGGCACCAATAAGAATTTCTCTTCTTTTATATAGAGGTTTTAATTTTTTATTTTTCATATTATGGCTCCTAATAAGTTCACTCTTTTAAATTTTTCCAAGTATTATTCGTTAATTTTTGCAACCCTATAAATTTACTTTTATAAGCCATTTTTGGCGACTCTTTAATCCAGTAACCCAGATAAACATATTTTAGTCTTAATCTAATAGTTTCTTCTATATGCCAATCTATGATCCAAGAGCCCAAACTATGTTTTTCTCTATCTGGAGAAAAAAATTTATAAATACCACTTAAACCGTCTTCTACTTTATCTGTTAAACTAGCTGCAATCAATAAATTATTATCATCTCTAAATTCATATACACATGTTTCTACTGGTGTATCTTCAACCATAGCTCTATATTCATTAAAATTCATTTCAGCCATATCACTATCATGATGTCTATTTGTTTGGTATTGATAAAATAGTTCAAATTGCTCTCTTGTAGCAATAGGCGGTCTTTCAATACATTTTAAATCTTTAGCAGCTCTTTTTGCTCTTTTAAGAGACCGGTTCGTTTTATATTGATTGACATCAATCCTTACTGGTATACATGCATTACAATCATTACATGCTGGCCTATAGGCTGTTCTATGTGATCGTCTAAAACCTGCATTTGTAAGTTTGAAATTTAATTCATTAGAATTTGATCCAGATAATTCGGTTATAATTTTTTTTTCATTTTTTTCTGGAAGATAGGGACACGTTTGAGGAGATGTTCCATAGAATACTTGCAATGGCTTTTTAATATTAATTGTCATATCTTTAATTTACATCAAATTTAAAAATTAATATAGATTATAATACCACGGTGCAAATAAACTAAAAGATAGCCAACATATAATTGTTAAAGGTACTCCACCTTTAATAAAGTGTTTAAAACGATAATTTCCTGCTGCCATAACTAATAAATTAGTTTGATAACCATAAGGAGTTGCAAAAGAACAGTTAGCAGCTAAAATTATAGTTATTACAAATGGCATAACATCCAAATTTAAACTAGTAGCCAATGATATTCCTAACGGCATAAAAAGAGCAGCACTAGCATTATTAGTTAAAAAATTTGTCATTACAGAAACAATCAAAAATAGTACAGAAATAATTATAGCTGGATTTGATGCATTTAGGCTATCTAACATTAAATAAGCGCCATAATGTGCAAGCCCTGTAGCAGCTATTGCGTGACTTAAAGCAAGCATGGAAACTATTGTTAAAAATATGTGTCGGTTTAAAGAATTTATAGCTCTTTCAGCACTTAAAACTCTAGAAGCGAGCATTGCTGAGGCTCCTATCATAGCAGCAGCCACGCTTGGAATAATACCTGTGGCCATAGTAATTACAGTAAATATAAAGATAGCTAGGGAACGTCTTGCATATTTTTTTCTAGGAAGGATAGATGAAGTATGATCTAATAAAAGTATGTCTGAATAGTCTTTTAAATTAGCAATTGAATTCTTAGACCCTTGAATCAATAAAACATCTCCATCTTCTAATATAATATCTGTTATTTGTTCTCTGTATATTCGTGAATTTCTTTTTATTCCTAAAACAATACAATTAGTCATTTTTCTAAATCTGGATTCTTCAAGACCTCTTCCCACCATTCGTGATGATGGTGCAATAAGGACTTCAGCTAATATTTGTTCTCCAGAATAAATATTACTATCATTATCTGTAAAATTATATTGGTCGGTATCAGATAGAGTAGGGTGAAGTTGCTCTCCATATTTTATTAAAGCATTCTCAATCACTTTTCTTTCAGCCGAAACAACGATTATATCATCTTTTTTTATTTTGGTAGATTGATATGCAGATATAGAATGCTCACCTCTTTGAATTAATAGAACTTTCATATCAGGTAGAGCATCAAAACCTCCATTTAAAGATGTTTCTCCTATTAAATTACTTTCATTATCTATTTCTATTTGCGCTATAAAATTATTTTGATCACTGGATAAAGATGATGATGTTTTACTTCTTTTAGGCATAAGCTTAGGTAAAATAAATAAAACAAATAAAATTCCAGGAAGGGCTATGGCTAAGCCAGGTATTGTAACGCTAAAAAAATTTATTCCTTCTACACCCAAATCTTTAGCAACTTGTGCTCCTATAATATTTGTACTAGAACCGACTAGCGTTGTCATTCCTCCTAAAATCCCAGCATAACTTAGAGGTATTAAGGCTTTACTAATTGATAAATTCATTTTTTCTGCAATGATTGATACTAAAGGAATAAATATTATAATGATTGGAGTATTGTTCATTATACTAGAAATTATTGCGACGATTAGTAATAATAAAATTAAAAGTGTACTTTTACTGGTTTGCAAGTCTCTATTTAAATGCATAATATTATCCACAAAAGTATTTAGTATTCCTGTGGAATAAACTCCTTGGGCAACTACTAATAATGCCATAACAGTTAATAAACCTTGGTTTGAAAAACCTGCAATAAAATCATCAAAATTAATACCTTTAACTGGATAGATTTCAAATATCAAAAACAATAAACCTAGTACAGATATGGAAACAGCATCAACTGGAAACCGTCGAGTAGAATATCCAATAATAGCAAAAATCATTATTGATAAAGTAATAAACATTTCAAAAGTAAAAACCATATTACCCTTTTATCTTAAATTCTTTTAATAGCTTTTCTCGATGCTCATCTAATTTTGGGACCTTTTTCCTTGTCTTACGGTCTTCATGCAGGCTCATTTTTATAGGATTTCCAGCAACAGAAAAATTATTTAATTTTTCGTCTTCAATATTCACTATCATATTTCTAGAGACTATTTGATCGGAATTAACAGCCTGCTCAATATTATTAAGTGGGCCAACTGGAATATTTTCTTTTTCTAAGGCCTCAATCCAAAAGTTAATAGGCTTTGTAATAAATAACTTTTCTAATTCTTGTTTAAGAAAAATGACATTATCAACGCGTTTAGGGTTAGTTGTAAATCTTTTATCTAAACATAATTCCATACAATTCATAGCTTTACACATTCTTTCAAACATTGTGTTGTTTCCACAAGCCATTACAATATATCCATCTTCGCATCGATAGCATTCAAAAGGAGCAATCGCAGGATGTCTAGACCCACTTGGAGGAGGGCTCTTTCCGGTTGCGAAATATCTGGCTATTGCATTTTCTAAAATAGCAATTTGGCAATCTAGCATTGAAATATCAATGGACTGACCCTTATTAGTATTTTTTTTATCTATCAAAGCAGCAAGTATTCCAATTGTAGTAAATAAACCTGCTGTAATATCTCCAATAGAAGTGCCTACTCGAACAGGTTCTTGTCCTTCGTGACCAGTCACACTCATTAAGCCTCCCATACCTTGTACAATCATATCATATGCAGGTTTAGATGCCCATGGACCCGTTTGCCCAAAACCACTGCAAGAGGCATAAATTAAATTTGGAAATTTTTTTGATAGTTTTTCATATCCATAGCCTAACTTAGCCATGGTGCCAGGTTTATAATTTTCTATTAAAATATCTGACTTTTCAAGTAGCGCATCAAAGATTATTTTATCTTTTTCATCTTTTAAATCTATTTTAATGCTTTCTTTTTCTCTATTTAATGATGCAAAATATGCAGACTGCTCATTTATAAATGGGCTAAACTCTCGAGAATCATCTCCCATTGGAGGTTCTACTTTTATTATTCTCGCACCTAGATCAGAAAGAACCATTGTGGCATAAGGTCCTGCTAATACTCTTGTTAAGTCTAGTACAGTTAAACCTTTTAAGGGGCCTTGATTTTTTTCTTTTGTCATAAATTTTGCCTAAACAGTTAATTTTTTATTACATCTATATATTATATAAAAATTTTAACTTTATCATATAAATATTATATTCATATTTAATACCAATTAGTAGTTAACTAATGAGAAAATTTAGTATATATTCATGTTATGCAATATATCAAAATCTCTATTTTTTTATGTATTCTTTCTATTAGTTTTAATATTTTAGCAGCTAATAATGTATGGGATAATAATAAAAATTTTATGCAGGCAAAGAGTTTATCATTGCCATGTTTAGGATGCCATGGTCAGAATAATTCAAGTGTTCCTAGTTTATACAACTTGGAAGAAAGCTATATATATAAAGCATTAATTGAATATCAGTCAGGTCATCGTGAAAATTACTTAATGCAAATCATAGCTAAAGGATATAGTGAAGAGCAATTAAGAATTATTTCTAAATATTATTCATTACAAGGAGATGATAATGAATAGGCGTATTTTACTAAAAAATATTGCAAATTTAGGAGCAGCCTCATCCTTGTTACCGTTCATAAATATAAATAATTTAAATGCAAAAAGTGCCGGAAGAGTTGTAGTACTTGGTGCAGGTTGGGGTGGATTAAGCGCAGCCAAGACTATAAAACAAATAAGCCCTAATGTTGAAGTTATAATAATAGATAAAAATAAAGAATTTATATCTTGTCCTATGTCAAATTGGGTTATAGGCCAGTTAAAATCTATGGAAGATATTACCTATAGTTTTGATAATTTAAAAAAGAAATATTCTATTAAGTTTATTCATGAAGAGGCTATAAATATTAACCTTTCTAAAAAAGTTATTAAGACAGATAAGCAAGAATTAAGTTATGACAAATTAATACTGTCACCCGGAGTTGAGTTAGATTATTCTTCAATAGAAAATTGGAAAAAAGATTATCTAGATAATTTTCCTGCAGCTTGGAAAGCTGGTCCTGAAACTCAATTACTCTCTAACCAGGTTAAAAATATATCTAACGGAGGAGTTGTTGTTATTTCAATTCCTTTAGGGCCATATAGATGTCCTCCAGGACCATATGAAAGGGCTTCATTAATTGCGTCATATCTAAAGAAGTATAAAAACAATACAAAATTAATAATATTAGATGCAAATCAAAAAATAATTTCTAAAGGAGCTTTATTTCAGGAAGCATGGGACGAGTTTTATCCAGATATAATCGAATATAGGGCTAATTCTGGTGTAGTAGGAATAGATAATTTAAACAATAAATTTTTAACAGACTTTGAAGAAGTAAAATGTGATGTTGCTAATTTAATACCTTCACAAAGGGCTCCTAAATTTCTAAAAGATAATGAGCTTATAGATAAAGGTGCTAATTGGGCTGCTGTTAATCCGTATGATTTTAGTTCTAGTCTAGCTAAAGATATATTTATTATTGGAGATTCTACTTCACAATCAAATGTTGGAAGAGTTCCAAAGTCGGGATATATAGCAAACTCTATGGGCAAAGTATGTGCTTTAGCTGTTATAGCAGAATTATATGGTTTAGAAAAAGCACCTCCTTCCTTAATAAATACTTGTTATAGTTTAGTCTCCTCTCAAGAGGGTATATCGGTAAGTGCGATATATAATTATGATGAAAAAGATAATAAAATCAAAAGTATTAAGGGAGCTAGTGGCTTATCTCCATATCGATCATCTATTATAAAAACTAATGCTTGGGATTGGGCAACTAATATATGGGAAGATATGTTGGGTTAGAGATTATTTAATTTTGACAGGGTTACCGTCGGTATCGATAGAGACATAAACAAACCTACCTTCAGTTACTTTTATAGCTTGGTCTTCTCCCAATTTGTCATCTTTTCTATTAACCATTGTGACAATATCTATAGTGATTGAAGTATTTCCTGTTTTACTGACTTCAGTATAAAAACTTACTATATCTCCTATCATAATAGGTTTATGAAAGCGCATTTTTTCTACGGCTACTGTAGTAACTCTTTTTTTAGTATACTGTCGCGCTAAAACACTTCCTGCTAGATCCATTTGGCTTAAAACCCATCCCCCAAATATATCTCCAGATGGGTTTGTATCAGCTGGCATTGCAACAGCTCTTATGGAAGGAACTTTATTTAATAAATTGCTCATTATGTATCAGTAATAAAATTAATTATATGAAATAGCAATTGTTAAATAACAAAAGCGATGCCAAATATTTAATATGGACAATTCATAATTGCAATGTAAACTAACTTATTATTTCGAGGTAAAAAAATGACAATTAAAACTAATTGGCTTAATTATGATGTTATAGTAGTAGGTTCTGGAGGAGCGGGTGCGCAAGCTGCTTATGCAGCAGCAGAAGAAGGTGCAAAGGTTTTATTGGTGTCTAAAGACCCTTTAGGAGCATCGGACACTAAAATTTCTGAAGGTTTGGCTACCGTGAGGGAATCTGGAACTGATGATGATTATGAAAAAGTTTTATCTGAAAATGTTAAATTAGCAGGCGGTGATTTACCTATTAAAAAACTTACAGATACATTTGCAAAGTATTCAAAAGATGCATATGACAAGTACCGTGTTCATGGTTTAAGGCCATCTATAAATAAAAATAAGCATGGGCCTCAATCCTTACCTTTACCTATGGGAGGGCATAATAGAAACCGTTCAGTAGGACATCAAAATCATGGAATAGCATTTGGTCATGCTAATTGGGATGCTATTATAAAAGAAAAAAATATTGAATACATAGAAGATGCTTGGTTTTTAGATTTAGTGGTTGATAATAAAGATAAGGATATTCCTACAATAATAGGAGGTTTAGTCTATGATGCCAGTAAAGGCGAATTATTAGCAATAAAATCTCCATCAGTAATATTAGCAGCGGGAGGTCTATCAACTCTATTTTTTCCTAAAACAGATACTATGAGAGGTAATACAGGAGATAGTTATGCTATAGCTTTAAGGGCAGGAGCAGATTTAGTAGACATGGAGCAGCTTCAATTTTTACCATTCTGCTTAGCTTCTCCACCTTCATATGAAGGATTATTAGCAGGAGAACCTTCAACCGCAAGTTATTTAGGAGTTTTAAGGGATAAAAATGGAAAAATTATTTTAAATGGAGTGCATTTAAGAACAAGAGCTGCATGCTCTGAAGCTATTATGAGGGCTGTAGAAGATGGAAGAGGTAGTCCAAATGGTGGTGCATATTTAGATATGACAGCAAATAAAAACCTTCCAAAATCTGGTCCGTATTTCATGAAATATCTTCAAGACAGTCTTCCATCTGCCTTCATAAATGCAAGACAGGCATTGGGAAAAGAAGCAGCTAAAGTAGAAATAGCTTGGGAAGTTCGGCCAGGTGCACATTACATGATGGGTGGAATTAGAGTAAATGATGAAGGAGAAAGTGTAGGAGGAGATAATGAAGGTTCTGTAAAATATGGAATTAAAGGTTTATTTGCCGCTGGACAGGCAATGGGAGGTTTATTTGGTGCTAATAGACTAGGTTCCACATCGTTAACAGAATTAGCTGTTTTTGGAAATAGATCAGGTATTGCAGCAGCAAGAAATGCCAAAAATAGCACATCTGAGGTTAACAATAATACTTTTGATCCTCAAATTAAAGAATATACCAAATTATTCGGAAGAAAGGGTTCGATATCATCTAATTCCTTAAAGGAAAAGCTTCAGAAAGAAAGTTGGAAAAAAATTGGTCCAGTCCGAACTGCGCAGGGAATAAATGATATTGATAAAGTAATCAAGGAAATTGAATTAAAACTTATTAATGTTTCTATACCTAAATATTCTATATGGAATCAGGCTTTTCTAGATTATGTTGAATTAAAAAATATGATATGTTCTGCAAAATTAATAGGGTCAGCTGCTAAGGAAAGAAATGGAAGTATTGGTGGTCATGTTAGATTAGATAAAAAAAATATATCTGCTTTCTCAAAACCATACTCCACAGTAGTTAGTAAAGATAAAAATAGTTATCAGGTAAAAAGATTGGATAGAGATAGAACTCCTATTAAAAATTTAATTTATTATAAGTTTTTAGAGAAGAAAAGGTTATTAGAAGCTAAAATATTTTCTATGCTTCCAAATAGTATTAAAGACAAAAAATTAGAGAATAGGTACAAATCTATGATGTCTGCTAACAATAAAGTTCCAGAAATAATGCCTGGAGGTAGAGAAGGTGCTATCGGAGAGACAACATCAGTATGAGTAGTTCTATTATTATAAATATTGTGACAGTCAGAGACGGTAAAGCTATAACAATACCATATACATATAAGAAAAGGGATGAAAAAGAAAAACCAATGGCTTTAGATGTTTTAATACAGGCACAGTCTACGGTTTTACCGGATTTAGCTTATCGTTATGGTTGTAGAGCAAGAAATTGTGGTGTGTGTACAATTGATAAAAATGATCGACCAATAATTGCATGTCGTGCAAAGGTAAAAGACGGTGACAAATTAAGTGCTGTGGCTACATTACCTGTACTGAGTGATTTAGTGGTAAGAAGAGATGGAATAGCAAGACAAATGAGAGGTTTAAAATCATCCGGTCAAGGAAATGATTTAAATGTTGAAGCACCTGAAGTTTATCATGAATTAACATCTTGTATAGAATGTTATGCATGTTTGGACAAATGTCCTATGCATGCAAGAAACTTTGATAACAACTTGCCAGGTACAATGACAACAATCTTACCAGACCCATTTATTGGATATAAGCATGGAAATCCTTTTTCTTTACTAAAGCTAGAACGTTTAAGGCAAGACCCTATTAGTTCAGAGCAAGGCAAAGAAATGGCATTAAATAAGGCTATTGATTTAGGGTTAGACGCATGTATAGATTGTCCTGGATGTAAATGTGGAGTAGGAATTGATTTAAAAAATAAAGTTATTAAACCACTTCTAGAAGCAGGAAAAGGTAAATTTAAGTAATTCTTTATATTACAGAATTTATATTTTTCCTACTATTTTGTAAAATAAGATTTTAGATATATACTTTTTATTTATAAATGTTTTATAGGTGATAATATGTTGAGAGAAAATCTGGAATCTAAATGGATAGATTGTTTTGAAAAAAGTTTTTTATTAAGTGGTGTAAGGTCAGGTTATACTGTCGCTATCATCTCTGAAACTCAATCTAGACAAGTATTGATTGATTTATCTCAGCATGCCTTACAAAGAATAGGCGCTAAACCTATACAATTTCATGTTCCTTCTCCAAAGTTAAAAGACTCAATTCCTGTAAGGTCTACTGGTTCATGTTATGCTTTTGAAGGTTATGAAGCTGTTCTGCCTGCATTGAGTGCGTGTGATTTAGTCATAGATTGTACTGTGGAGGGAATGTTACATACAAAAGAGTTACAAGATATTATTAAAGGTGGTGGTCGTTTATTAATGATATCTAATGAGCATCCAGAAGTATTAGAACGCTGCATGCCTGATAAATCTTTAAAACCAAAGGCTGATAAAAGTTTACAGTTATTGCAACAGTCTAAAACTATGTGTGTAACATCTGAGGCAGGTACAAACCTGACAGTAGAAATTAAAGGAGCTCCTTCTCGTGCAGGTGCAGGTTTTTTATCTCCAGGAGAAAAAGTTGCCTATTGGCCAGCTGGATTAGCTTTATTTTTTCCTTTAAAAAATACTGTTAATGGCAATGTGGTTTTAAATACTGGCGATGTTAATCTAACTTTTAAAAAATATATAGAGACTCCTGTAACTTTAATTATAGAGAATGACTTTGTAACTTCTATTGAAGGAAATGGCTTAGATGCAGATTTAATGCGTTCTTATTTTGAAGGTTGGAATGATCCAAATGCATATGCTATTTCGCATGTTGGGTGGGGGCTTAATCCAAATGCAAGATGGGATGCATTGACTATGTATGATAAACAGCATGTTAATTGCACAGAATTAAGAGCTTTTGCAGGAAATTTTTTAATATCTACTGGCGCTAATGAATTTGCTGATCGTTATACTACGTGTCATTTTGATCTTCCTATGCGAAATTGCACTGTAAAGCTTGATGAAACAATTATTGTTAATTCTGGAAAATTGGTAGGCTCCTTAGGTTAATGGATTTGAATGAATTAAAGCACCAATCAGTAGATGGTATTCCACGTATAAGCTATAAAGAATTGGGTAATGGTCCTCCCGTCATTTTTTTACATGGAATAGGTGGTAATCATTCTAATTGGTATGATCAGCAGTCTTATATTTCAGATAATTTTACAACTATTGCTTGGGATGCAAGAGGTTATGGAGATTCAGATGACTATAATGGTCCGTTAAATTTTGGTGATTTTGGTGAAGACTTAATAAGATTATTAGATGCAAGAAATATAAGTAAAGCTCATTTCGTTGGCTTATCAATGGGAGCTAGAATACTGATGGATTTTTTTCCAAAACACAGAAGTAGAGTTGCTACATTAATTTTATGTGATTGTTTTTTTGATTATAAAATATTAAGTGATGCTAAACAAAAAGAGTTCATTAATCTTCGTCAAGAACCTTTAAAAAATGGAAAAACATTAGAGCAAATAGCGCCTAAATTAATAGATTCATTGGTAGGTCCTAATTGTAAAAAAGAAGCTAGAGATAGAATATACAAAAGCTTTTTAAATATACATATAGATTCCTATTTAAAAACAATTGCTGAAACTATTAGTTATAATGCAAGTAATAATTTGTCTGAATTTGATGTGCCTACGCAATTAATTTATGGAGAATATGATCAATTAACTCCTGTTAGTATTGGAAAAATGGCACAGAAAAAGATATCAAATTCTTCATTAAGTATTATAAAAAATGCAGGTCACTTAAGTAATATTGAACAGCCGGATGCTTTTAATACAATTATTGATAATTTCCTTTCTAAGCATAAGAATTTAGCAATGTTTAATAAGGATAAAAGTACATGAAAGAAGTTTCAGTCATAATATCGGGTGGAGGCTCTGTTGGTTTGTCTTTAGCAGCTGAATTAGGTTGGAGAGGAATAGATTGTATGATTTTAGAGCAAGCATCTAATTTAAATCCTCACCCTAGAGCTAATGCAGTGGCTAATAGAACTATGGAATATTATAGAAGGTGGGGTATCGATAAGTTTATTACTGAAGCAGGTATTCCTCCTGATCATCCCGCAGACTATTATTGGGTGTCAAGCTTGCATGGTAGAAAGTTGCATGGAATTTCTTTGCCGCCATTTAAAAAAATTAAGGAAGTTAAAGATACGGGTGGTTATGTTAAGGAAGAACATACATGGTCTCCATACTTAAAAACAATTACAGGACAAAATGAGGTAGAGGAAGTAATTTTGAATTACTTGCATACCTTAAAGTCAGTAGACATTAATTTTAATACTAACCTAAAAAGTTTTGATCAAGATAGTGATGGAGTTACTTGTCATATAAAAAATCTTAAAACAGGAAAAACTGATCTTGTAAGGAGTAAATATTTAATTGCTTGCGATGGAGGTAAATCTATGGTGAGAGAACAATTAAATATTGGGTTAAAAGGTAGGGCTGATATGGCAAAGTTTGTATCAATTTATTTTAAAGCCCCTGATTTTATGAAATGTCATCATTTTGGTTCAGCAAATATATTCTTCCCACTACATAAAAGTTACGCTGGTTTTCTTCTTAACTGGGATGGAGGTACTACTTTTACTTATCATTTGATGTTAAAAAAGGGACAGTTATGGAATGAGGTAGATGCAAAAGCTTCTATAGAAGCTGTATTAGGTAAGCCTACTCCAATAGAAATTATATCAACTCAACCTTGGACTGCTCATGCATTGGTTGCAGAAAAATATCATGATAATAGAGTTGTTTTAGCTGGCGATGCTGTCCATTTATTCACTCCTACCGGAGGTTTTGGAATGAATACGGGGGTTTCCGACGCTATAGATATTGCATGGAAAATACAAGCTATGGTTGAAGGATGGGGAGGTAAAAACCTTATTGATAGCTATTTTAAAGAACGTCATTCTATAGGAGTTCGTAATACTAAAGAAGCAGCTGATTGTTTTGATCAATTATATTCAGTAATGCAGTATGGGGATGAGCTTGATGATGAAACTGAAATAGGGATTAATATAAGAAAAAAGTTGAGCATAGATTTAAAAGAACAAGATAAATTAATTGCATCTTCAGGAACATTATTAGGTTATCGCTATAACAATTCTCCTGTTATTATACCTGATGGAACAGAAGAAACTATAGATAATCCAAGAAAATATATACCTACGGCAAGACCCGGGCATAGAGCCCCACATATATGGTTAGAAGAAGGTGTGTCCATTTATGATAAATTTAGCAAAAATTTTACTCTACTAGTATTTTTTAAAGATAAAAAAGAAACTAATGACTTTCTTAATACAGCAAAAGAAATCAATTTTCCTTTAAAGGTGTTAATCATTAATGATGAAGATGCTTTTAAATTATATGAATATTGTTTTGTAATAATTAGACCAGATTTAATGGTTGCTTGGAGATCAAATAATATGCCTGAGAATTCTTTAGAAGTTTTAGACATTATAAGAGGTTCAAAATAATTATATTTTAAACTTAAATATTTTATACTTGAAATATTATTTTTAATAATTTAATTTATAAGTATGACAATTTATATATCTTATAGTTTCGTATGAAAATAGCTTGTATAGGTGGTGGACCTGGAGGTTTATATTTTGCTATCTCCATAAAGTTACAAAAACCTAGTACGGATGTCATTGTTATAGAAAGAAACAAACCTGCAGATACATTTGGTTGGGGTGTGGTCTTATCAGATGAAACTTTAGATAACTTAGAAAAAAATGATTCTATTAGCGCCGAAAGCATACGTTTTAATTTTGCGTATTGGGATGATATAGCATTATATCATAAAGGCAAAAAACTGAAATCTACAGGACATGGTTTTTGTGGTATTGGAAGAAAGACTTTATTAGTAATCTTACAAGAGCGTGCAAGAGAATTAGGGGTTCAATTAAAATTTGAATCAGAAGTCGGAAGTGCTTCTGACTATATGAATGATTATGATATAGTAGTAGCTGCAGATGGGTTAAACTCTAAAACTCGAAGTGAATATGCTGAAATCTTTAAACCAGATACAGATTTAAGGAAATGTCAATTTGTATGGCTTGGCACTAAACAAAAGTTTGATGATGCATTTACTTTTATTTTTGAAAAAACAAAACATGGATGGGTTTGGGCGCACGCTTACCAATTCGACTCTGATACCGCAACTTTTATAGTAGAATGTAGCCAAGATACTTTTGATGCTTTTGGATTTAATAATCTTACTCAAACTGAAAGTATAAATATTTGCCAAGATATATTTAAAAATTATTTAGACGGCAATAAATTAATGACTAATGCAAATCATATTAGAGGTTCTGCTTGGATTAAATTTCCAAGGGTACTTTGTAAAAAGTGGAGCCATAAAAATATAGTATTATTAGGAGATGCTTCTGCAACGGCACATTTTTCAATTGGATCTGGGACTAAGTTAGCATTAGAGAGTGCAATTTCTCTTGCTAATAATTTATCTATTGAAAAAAATCATAGCTCAGCATTTAAAAAATATGAAGAGAGCAGAAAATTAGAAGTATTAAGATTGCAATCAGCAGCAAAAAATTCTGTAGAATGGTTTGAAGATGTAGAGCGATACTTAGATTTGGATCCTATTCAATTAAAATACTCTTTATTGACGAGGTCTCAAAGAATTAGTCATGAAAATTTAAGGGAACGTGACCCTGAATGGCTTAATCAGGCAGAAAAATGGTTTCAAAGTAGAGCTGGTGTAAAGAATAATGAAAAAGTACGAGCTCCTATGTTTGCTCCTTTTAAACTTAGAGAATTAGAATTGAAGAATAGAATTGTTGTCTCTCCTATGGCTCAATATAAAGCAATAAATGGATGTCCCACAGATTGGCATTTTGTGCATTACGCAGAAAGGGCTAAAGGTGGTGCCGGATTAATTTATGTGGAAATGACTTGTATATCTCCTGAAGGCAGAATTACTCCAGGGTGTACAGGTTTATATTCAAAGGAACATGAATCCTCATGGAAGAGAATAATTGAATTTATTCATTTAGAAACTGAAGCAAAAATATCTTGTCAAATAGGCCATGCCGGAAGAAAAGGTTCTACACAATTAGGATGGGAAAAAATGGATGCTCCTTTAAAAAATGGCAATTGGCCAATAATTTCTGCGTCTTCTATTCCTTGGTCTAAAAATAATGCAGTACCGGTCGAAATGACAGAACTAAAAATGGAAGAAGTATTAAAACAGTTTGTTTCTTCAACTGAAATGGCAAATAGAGCAGGGTTTGATATGATAGAGCTTCATGCTGCCCATGGTTATTTAATATCATCGTTTATTTCACCAAAATCTAATATACGTAAAGATAAATATGGAGGTTCATTAGATAATCGTATGAGATATCCTTTAAGAGTTGCTAAAGCAATGAGAAAAAGCTGGCCAAAAGAAAAACCCATGTCAGTAAGAATATCAGCAAATGATTGGGTTGGTGAAGAAGGCATTACTCCTCAGGAATCTGTAAAAATAGCAAAAATGTTTAAAGCTATTGGGATAGACATAATAGATGTTTCAGCTGGACAAACTTCTGATGAAGCAAAACCAGTATATGGAAGGATGTTTCAAACCCCTTTCTCTGATAGGATTAGAAATGAAGCAGGTATAAATACTATGGCTGTTGGTAATATTTATGAAGCAGACCATGTAAATTCAATTTTAATGGCTGGTAGAGCAGATTTAGTATGTATTGCTCGTCCTCATTTATCAAATCCTTATTGGACATTACATGCAGGGACAAGTATTGGAGATAGAAGTGAAAAATGGTTAAAACCTTATGAGGCAGGTAGAGATCAAATGTGGAGACTGTCTGATCGTGATAATGAAATAAACAAGGATGGTAAATAAATGGCATTCAATAATAAACATGCAATAGTTACTGGAGGAGGTTCAGGTGTAGGAGCTGCAATAGCTCTTAAACTAGCAGAGGATAATGCTAAAGTAACAATATTAGGAAGAAGAGATAAGCCTTTAATAGAAACAGCTAGCAAACATAAAAATATTGATTGGAAAGTTTGTGATGTAACAAATGCTGATGATTTAGAGCAGAGTTATAATGTTATTAGAAAAAAAGTGGGAAAAATAAATATAGTAATAGCTAATGCTGGCAAGGCATTTAGTAAACCTTTTAATAAGATGTCTTCAAAAGATATTAGTTCAATAATGGATGTTAATTTAATAGGTGTTTTTAATTCTTTCAAATATGCTTCAAAAGATATGGAAAGTGAAGGTTGGGGAAGAATGATAGCTATTTCTTCAACTGCTGGATTAAAAGGCTATAGTTACGTTTCAGCATATTGCGCATCAAAGCATGCCGTTATAGGGTTAACAAAATCTTTATCTATAGAATTAGCAAAGAAGGGAATAACTGTAAATTCTATATGTCCTTCTTATGTAGATACACCAATGACGGAACGAACAATTGAAAATATAACTAAGTTAACTAATTTAAGTGCTGAAGAAGCTATTGAAGAGTTGGTTTCATCCAATCCTCAAGGAAAACTAATTCAGCCATCAGAAATAGCTGATACAGTGTCATGGCTTTGTAATGATTCCTCTAATTCTATTAATGGACAAAGTATTTCCATATCTGGAGGAGAAATATGACTCAGTTAAATAAAGAAGTAATTTCTAAGGGATCCAAAATAAGATTAAGATCATGGTTAAAAATTTTAAAAACTTCTAATTATATAGAAAAACAAATTAGGGAAAAGTTAAGAAAAGACCATAATACTACATTGCCAAGATTTGATGTTATGTCTGCTCTATACAGATCAAATAAAGGTTTAAAGATGACGGAACTTTCTGGTGCCTTAAAAGTATCTAATGGGAATATTACAGGTATTATTGATCGTTTGGTTCAAGATGGACATGTTCTGAGAGTAGCAGTAGAAGGTGATAGAAGAACTAATCTAGTCAGCTTAACAAATAAAGGAAGGTTGCAATTTGAAGAGTATGCAAATGCTCATGAATCTTGGGTAAATATTATTTTAGAAGAGTTATCTGATCAAGAGGCAAAGGACTTAATAAAATTATTAGACATAATATCTTATAATAGGAGAAATTAATGAATATGATAGATTATAAAGCTAAACATTTTAATTACTCTGTATCAAATGGAGTAGCTTCGCTTTCGTTAACAGGAGCAGAGCAAAAAAACCCATTAACCTTTGAGAGTTACGCAGAGTTAAGAGATTTCTTTAGAGACCTAGTTTATAGTGATGATATTAACGCAGTAATACTTGGTTCTAATGGAGGAAATTTTTGTTCTGGTGGAAACGTTAATGATATTATTGGTCCTCTAGTAAAGATGTCTATGAAAGAATTGTTAAATTTTACTAGAATGACGGGTGATGTAATAAAAGCTATGATAAATTGTAAAAAGCCAATTATAGCTTCTATAGATGGAATTTGTGTTGGCGCAGGAGCAATATTGGCTATGGCATCTGATATTAGAATTGCTTCACCTGAAGCTAAAACAGCTTTTTTATTTACTAGGGTAGGGCTTGCTGGTTGCGATATGGGAGCATGTGCAATTCTTCCGAGGCTAATCGGGCAAGGAAGAGCAGCAGAATTATTATATACAGGAAGAGTAATGACAGCAGATGAAGGAGACAAATGGGGTTTTTTTAATAAGGTTGTACCTGTAAAAGAATTAGAACAAGCTTCTATGAATCTTGCTAAGAAGATTGTTGATGGTCCTACCTTTGGAAATATGATGACCAAAACTATGCTTGCACAGGAATGGTCTATGTCCATAGAGCAAGTAATTGAGGCAGAAGCTCAAGCCCAAGCAATTTGTATGCAAACAGGAGATTTTAAGAGAGCTTATGAAGCTTTTATAAATAAAGAGAAACCAAAATTTGAAGGAAACTAAAATTTTTTAAAAGGAAAGTTTATGTTAGGGCCTACAGCGCATATTGATACATTTTCTCGTGATAATTTACCAAAACAGTCAGAACACCCTGATTTTTTGTTAAATGAATATAATTATCCTGATTTCTTAAATGCTTCAGAAGAATTAACGGATGTGATGGTAGGTAAAGGCTTCGGAGACCATACGGCATTAATAGGAAATGGAAGAAGGAGAACTTATAAGGAGTTAACAGATTGGACTAATAAACTAGCTAATGCATTAGTAGAAAATTATGGAGTTAAACCTGGAAACAGAGTTTTGATAAGATCTTCTAATAATCCTGCCATGGTTGCATGTTGGTTAGCAGCTACTAAAGTAGGAGCCGTAGTAGTTAATACTATGCCAATGCTTCGTTCTGGAGAATTAGATAAAATAATAGATAAAGCTAAAATATCTCATGCATTATGTGATAGTAGACTGTTACAAGAGCTAAATACTTCTTTCAAAAAAAGTAAATATCTTAAATATTTAATACCATTTGATGGTACTGCAAATCATAGCAGTGAATTAGATGAAGTAGCTTTAGAGAAATCTGTGAAATTTGAATCAGTAAAAACAGGAAAAGATGATGTAGCTTTATTGGGTTTTACATCTGGTACCACAGGTGAACCAAAGGCTACAATGCATTTTCATCGTGATCTTATGATTATTGCTGATGGATATGCAAAAGAAGTTTTGCAAGTGAATGATAAAGATGTTTTTGTAGGATCTCCCCCTTTAGCATTTACTTTTGGGTTAGGTGGATTAGCAATTTTCCCTTTACGTTATGGAGCTACAGCCACTTTATTAGAGGATGCTTCTCCTCCTAATATGATTGATATTATTCAAAAATATAAAGCTACAGTATGTTTTACTGCTCCAACTGCTTATAATATAATGCTTTTAGCAATGGATGAAGGAGTGGACCTATCTTCTTTACGTGCCGCTGTTTCTGCAGGAGAAACTTTACCAGCACCAGTATATAAAAAATGGTTGAAAAAAACTGGTAAACCAATGTTAGATGGAATTGGTGCAACTGAATTATTACATATTTTTATATCTAATACCTTCGATGAACATAAAGAATCTTGCACTGGAAAGCCAATAAAAGGTTATGAAGCAAAAATAGTAGATGAAAATATGAATGAATTAGCTATAGGAGAAGTTGGCAAGTTAGCTGTAAGAGGACCAACAGGCTGCCGTTATTTATCAGATAATAGGCAATCAGATTACGTAATAAATGGTTGGAATATTACTGGTGATAGTTTTCATATGGATAATGAGGGTTATTTTTATTTCGCGGCGAGAAATGATGATATGATAATATCTTCAGGATATAATATTGCAGGGCCTGAGGTTGAAGCCGCATTAATGTCTCATGAAGCAGTATTTGAATGTGCAGTAATTGGATACCCTGATAAAGATAGGGGATCTATTGTTCAGGCATATATAGTTTTAAACAATAATCATAAAGGTGGTGATTCATTAACAAAAGTATTACAAGACCATGTAAAAAATATTATAGCACCTTTTAAGTATCCTAGATCTATAAAATTTATAGAGGCTTTGCCAAAAACAAAAACAGGAAAAATTCAACGTTTTAAATTAAGAAAAAATAATTAATAATATTTAAGGATAATTTATGGAAAATAAAATTATTCATCCAGAAGGATGGAAGGCTGCAAAAGGTTATGCTAATGGAATTTTGTCCAAAAATGGGCAACTATTCATTGGAGGGCAAATAGGTTGGACAAGAGATCAAATATTTGAAGAAACAACATTTATTGGTCAAATGGAGCAAACATTAAATAACATTGTTACCATAGTAAAATCTGCAGGAGGAGAAGCTAAAAATATTGTTCGTTTAACTTGGTATATAAAAGATAAAAGTGAGTACTTAAATAATCAAAAACTTATTGGTGAAGTTTATCAAAGGATAATTGGTAAACATTATCCTGCTATGTCTATGATAGTAGTCAAAGACTTAATAGAAGATGAAGCACTTATAGAAATTGAGGCTACAGCATTCATTTCTTAATTAAGAAATTCTTTTTTCTTATAAAATGGATCTAATGATGCGTTTAATACTTGTTTAATATACGTTTTAGAGCTTCCCTCTAATCTCATTAATTGTACAAACTTAAACTGCTCTAGAATAAAATTTATAAAAAAATCAATATCAAAATTTTTATAAAGAACTTCATCATTTTGTGCATTTAAAATATACGTTTTTATCATTTTCTTTCTATATTTATTTAATTCTTTTATTTCTTTTGAAGCTAAAGGTCCTAATTTATTAATATTTAAAATGCTTCTAACCATCATGCATCCTATTGATTTTTTAGGCCTTTTTATTTTTAAATAATTTTTATTGTCTGTTACAAATTCATTTCCATCGTAAATAATAGCATTATAATTATTCATCAATTGATTTGGAAATCTTTTATAATTATTATAACTTTCATAAACGGGATAAACACTTTCTTTAATATATTTCCTCAAAACTTCAGCTTTCAGTTTATCTTCACTACCAAACTCAACATATATTCCAGGTCTTGATGTTTTAGATAATTGAGCAATCTTAGTTACGGAAACTTCATGTATTCCATGCAACCAATATTCATTAAACGCTACGTCAATTACATTCTGTCTATCTAATTTTTTTGGTCTGCCTACTTTTTTAAGACTCATGTGCCCACCCCCATAAAAGCATATATATTTATAGCTTAGTAATATACAGAATATATTTACCTGTAAACTTTAAATGTAATATTTATTCAATTACCTTCTAATCCATTTTATAAAATTTAATTAATTATAATGAGTAACTATTTATTAGAACCATTTTCATGAGGAGATAATGCTGCATAGACAGCTTTATGCATATACGTATCAATACCGTGTTTAACTCCAAGTCTATCTATAGCTCCATTTAAAGAAGAGGATTCTAACTTTTCTCCATTTTCAAGTGCAGGTAAAATGGATGCTTTCATTGGAGGCGGTAAAGAATCTAATAGTTTCATAGTTAGCTCCACTTGATTGTCAGGCAATATTATATTTTCAGCTATAGCTACAGCTAATGCTTCTTCAGTTAATTTTTTCATAAAATTTCTGGTATCAGGGTTTGAGAGGCATTCACCTAACGGCAACCTAGTTAGACAGTTAGCTCCAGCCATTGTACATATCATGATAACTTTTTGCCACAAGTCACTTTCAATATTATCAGGAATAGAATTATTAATTCCAGATTCTTCACATGCATTCTTAAATTCTAAAATTTTTGTAGTTTTTATATTATCAAATGCCCCAAATTTTAGCATTTGCATAGCTGAGTTATGTCTTATAACACCAGGTTCAGAGATCAATGCACTAATGGCAGCAACACCACCTATAACATTATTAACTCCTAAAACTTTTTGCATAATTTCAATATGACCTAATCCATTAAGAAAAGGTATTACTATAGTTTCTGTTCCAACAACAGGCTTTATTAAATTTGAAGAAGATTCTGCATCGTATGACTTTACGCAAAAAAGAACCACATCGGCAATTCCAAAGTCTGATGGGTTATTACTTACTTTTGCAGGATGTATTATCATGTCTCCTAACTCACTTAGGATTTTTAAACCATTTTTTTTAATAGCTTCTAAATGTTTTCCTCTCGCAATAAAAGCAACATCATGTCCAGCATTTGCTAGTCTAGCACCAAAATATCCTCCTACTCCTCCAGTTCCCATAATTACAATCTTCATATTATATCCTTTATTATTTAATTAATTTTTTTATATATTAAATTTAAATAATTTTTTAAAATTATATAAATACAATATGTTTAGTTTAAAAAAATATATATCATTTTTTTTTTCTTATTTACTTTTATTATTTCTAATACCTTTGGTGCTTTAAACATAGCCAATGCTCATCATATATAAAATGATTAATTAATACCAATCTGCACAAATAATGGAATTAAATATATTGTTGCTTGACATATTAGATTAATCTAATATGATTAATTATGGATCATATAGAATTAAGCATAAAACAAATTGAGGGGAAAATTGAAAAAGCCTCTGATTTTTTAAAAATTTTCTCTAATAGGAGTAGATTGTTAGTTTTATGCAATCTTATTAACGGTAAAAAAACAGTAAATGATTTAACTTTACTAATAGGGATTAAGCAGTCAGCACTATCACAGCATTTAGCATTAATGCGCCAAGATAAAATCGTATCTACAGAAAGATCTGGGAAATTTATTTATTATGAAATAATGGATCCAGGTGTAAAAAAAATCATTGCAGTTTTATATGAAAAATTTTGCAAATAATTATATGTATATTAGATTAATCTAATATGAAAGGGTAAAAATGAGTGAAAATAATATCAGCGCTACAGAATTAAATAATAATTTAAAAAACAGATTAATTATAGATGTAAGAGAAAGTAATGAGTATAAAGCAGAACATATTCTAAATGCTATTAATATACCCCTTTCAAAAATTAATTATGAAGAAATAAAAAATAATCGCAATGGAGAAGATATTATTCTATATTGCCAATCAGGTAAAAGGTCATTAGAGGCCTATAATAAAGTTTCTAGTTCTTTTAATGATAAAATTTATAATTTATCCGGTGGGATTAATAATTGGAAAACCTCTGGTTATTCAATTTCTTTTTATAAAAAGTTGTTTCCTATAGACCGCCAAACTCAAATTATTATGGGCTCTTTAGTTTTATTAGGTATAATTCTTAGTGTATTCGTAAACAATTATTGGTTAATTTTATCTGGTATTATCTCTTTAGGTTTAATAAATGCAGGAATAACAGGCTGGTGTGGTTTAGGGTTATTTATTGCCAAAATGCCTTGGAATAAAGTGTAATGGTCATTATAGGCTATTTTTTATCTAGTATTATGGGCATTGTCTTAGGGAGTATTGGTGCAGGTGGGTCAATTTTAATTTTACCTATTTTAGTTTATTTTATTGGAATTAATCCCACTCTAGCAACTAGTTATTCTTTGATAATTGTAGGTTTAACGGCTTTAATTGGGAGCTTCAACTATATAAGAAATAAGCAAATTAATTTTTCTATCGCATTGATGTTTGCAATTCCTTCATTAATTGCAGTTTACTTAACTAGAAGGTATTTTCTTCCAATTCTACCAGATAATATAAGCTTATTTAATATAATTATTACTAAGGATCATTTTATTATGATCTTATTTTCTGTTTTGATGATTTTAGCAGCATTTTTTATGATTAGGTCAAAGGAGATTAAAAGCAAAAATAATATAAGTAAGTCTCCCTTATTTAACAATATTATTATTGTTATTGAAGGTATAGCAGTTGGTTTTTTTACTGGCATAATAGGAGCAGGAGGAGGATTCTTAATAATACCTGCATTAGTATTACTGACAGGTTTAGATATGAAAACAGCTGTTGGTAGTTCTCTAATTATTATATTTATCAAGTCTTTATTTGGCTTTATAGGAGATTATCAATCTGGTGTAACCATTGATGTTAATATATTGCTAGGAATTATGAGTTTTACAATCATTGGTTTATTTTTAGGTATAGGTATATCTAAAAAAATGAAATCTTATATTCTAAAAAAAATCTTTGGTTGGTTTACTTTGTTAACGGGTTTTTTAATTATTATAAAAGAAGTCATACTATGAAAGTAAAGAATTTTTATGATAAAGACTCATCTACTTTTAGTTATGTAATAACTGATAATGATACTTTAAAATGTGCTATTATTGATCCTGTCCTTGAATATAATCAATCAACAGGTAAATGTTCAACGGTTAATGCAGATAAGATGATTAAGTATATTAAGGAGAATAATTTAATATGTGAATGGGTTTTAGAAACTCATATTCATGCAGACCATCTTACCGCTGCAGATTATATAAAGTCAAAACTAAATATTAAGGTTGGGATCGGAGAAGGTGTCAAATCCATACTTGATTATTGGGTAAACATTTTTAATATAAATAAAGAGGTTTCGCTAGAAGGAACACATTTTGATAAATTATTTTATGATAATGAAGTCATAAAAATAGGTAACTTAAATATTAAGATTCTCAAAACACCAGGACATACTCCCAGCTGTGTTTCATATTTAATAGAAGATAGGATATTTGTTGGTGACACATTATTTATGCCTTATGCAGGAACAGCAAGGGCAGATTTTCCAGGAGGTAGTTCATCTATATTATATAAATCTATAAAAAAAATATTAAGTTTACCATCAAAAACAAAAATTTATACCTGTCATGATTATCCAAAAGTATTTGGTAACCAGAAATGCATGAGCACAGTAGGTATACAAAATGAAAAAAATATTATGATTAATAAAAATATTTCCTTATCTGAGTTTGTTAAATTAAGAAATAAGAGAGATTCTGAATTAGAGCCGCCAAATTTAATTTATCCTTCTATTCAAGTAAATATTAGAAATGGTGACTTAGGTAAGCAAGAAAGTAATGGAGTAAAATATATAAAAATCCCAATCCAGAATTATAAATAAATTTAATTAACATTTACAATTTATTTTTAACTTTATATCATTATTTCAGTTTTTTATATTTTAATTCATTATGTAATAAAGGGGTAATAAATGAATTATCTAAAATTACTAACTACCTTAAATTTAGATTTAAATAATGGGAATACGGGTAGTGTAAAATTTTTTAGAATTAGTATTTATTCAACATTTATATGGTTTCAAGTGCTAATATTTTTTTATAAAAAAGAGGACCTTAATACAGAACAGTTATTAAGAGAAAAATTTTTATCAAATATATCGAGACCCACGGTATTTAAAATAATAGATAATGCTGTCGCTCAAGGATACTTGATTAAAGTAATTGATTCTAAAGACCATAGAAAATTTAATATAAAACCTTCAAAAATAACTGTAAAAGAATATGAATCATGGGCCCAAATATATAAAGGTTATTAATTTATATAATAAAATAAATTTATGATTAAGAAAAAAAATATTGCTAATGAGTTTTTGCAAGATGCATATAAATTAAAAACTCCAGAAGATAGCATTAATTATTATAAACGTTTTTCAAAAACGTATGATGAGACATTTGCTAATGGGTTAGACTATGTTTACCCTAAAAGTGTTGCTTTAGAGTTTTATGAACATTACACGGGTAAAGGAAATATCTGTGATATAGGATGTGGTACTGGTTTAGTAGGAGAGGAATTACATTCTATTGATTCTAATTTAGTTATTGATGGAGTTGATATATCTCTTGACATGATAGCTATAGCAAAAAGTAAAAATATTTATAGAAACTTTTATAGTGTAGATTTAACTAAGCCAATAAAAAATATTTTAAATAACTATTCAGCATTAATAAGTGTAGGAACTTTCACTCACGGGCATTTAGGACCTAATGCTATAATTAATTTATTATCTATATGTAAAAATAATGCATTGTTGACTCTAGGAATAAACGCCCTTCATTATAGGAAACAAGGTTTTGATTTATTTTTAAATAAATTAGAGACAATTGGCAGAATTAAAGTAGTTAAAGTCTCATCAAAACCTATTTATGATTTAAAGGGTGAAACTAAGGTTGAAGAAAATCAATTAGGTTTAGTATGTACCTTTATTAAGGTGCATGATTAAACTATGGTCACTCCACTATCAACAGAAATTATTTGTCCTGTAGTAATAGGAGACTCATTAGATGCTAGATATACAGCTAAATCTGCAACATGTATTGGCTCTCCTAAGCCTAATAAATGAGTTTTAGATATTGTATCAATTTCGGGACTAGATTCTAATAATTTTTTAACTCTGTCTGATAAAGTTACGGAGGGTGCAATGGCATTAACTCTAATTTTGTCCGGTGCGTATTCAACAGCCATTGATCGAGTCATTGATGTTATTGCTCCTTTAACAGCTGTATAGCAATCTCTTCCTGGTAGAGCCATTAAGGCTACATTTGAGGACATATTAATCACTGAACCTCCTCCCGATTTAGCTATTTCAGGAATTGCGTATTTTGAGCAAAGAAAGGTGCCAAGTAAATCTAAATTAATACATCTCCAAAACTCTTCTAATGGAGCTTCTGTTACTGGACCATCTTGTAGTGTTGATCCGCCTGCATTATTATGAAGTATATTAATTTTACCATATAGTTCTATGGTTTTTTTAATTGCTTTCTTTACGCTCTCTTCATCACTAACATTTGTTTTAAAAAAATAAGCATCTCCACCTGAATTCTTTCCTTTATTTTTGGCAGATATAGCAGCTTCTTTTCCAGTCTTTTCATCAATTTCTGCTATCATTACTTTAGCCCCTTCTTCTGCAAAACGTTCAGCAGTCGCACGACCTATTCCACCACCCCCTCCAGTTATAAAGGCTACTTTTCCTTTTAATCTCAAAACTTATTCTCCGATTACAATTTTTCCAAGGTGGTATGCTACAGAACATCCAATAACTCCTCCACCTATTATTACTTTAGCTTTTTTAGGAATAGACATTCATTCTCCTGTAAAATACTAATTGAGCCTAGTATTAAATAAAAAAAATGTTAAACAATAATTTAAATAATATTAATATATAATGAATTTATAGGTTTAATTGATAACAATAGAATTGAGCCTAAAATCAATTATTTAAGAATTTTGTATAGTATTTATATCATGTTAGAACACTGTAAAAGTCAAATGTTTACTGGCATCCTTGATAGTTATTACTTATACATTTTTTTGCTAATGTTTGTGCTTCTTCTATTTCTGCTACTGACATCTTCTTAACTATAATCATAGTATTATTTTTTGCAGTTTTCTGTCCTTGGGCAGCAGCAAGATTATACCACATATAAGCAAATACCATATTTTGATCAACACCATGGCCATTTTCATACATATAACCTAAACTGGTTTGAGCATCCATGTGCCCTTGTTTTGCAGAATAACTAAATAGTTTAACTGCTAATTTATAATCTTGGGTAACACCTTTTCCATTAGCATATTTTAAACCTAAATTATTTTGAGAAAGTGCATCTCCTTGTTCTGCTGCAAGACGATACCATTTAACAGCTTCTTCATCATCTCGGATGTTATTATCTCCATTAGTATAAATATAACCAAGAGTACTTTGTGAAGATATATCTCCTTGCTCAGCAGCAAGACGAAACCATCTAATTGCTTCATTTGTATCTTGAGAAACACCATGTCCATATATATACATCTGTCCTAGCATATATTGAGGAATAACCTCGCCATTTTCTGCAAGCGGTCTCCATTCTTTAAGAGCTGTAGAAAAGTCTCCAGACCTTGCAGCATCTAATCCTTTTTGTAAATCTGCCCCATAAGAAACAGAAAAATTTACCCAAATTAAAAAAAATATAATTTTAAAATACTTCATAATGATCCTTAAAGTTATATTACATAGAATGAAAAGTTGCTTACACACATTACGTTTCTTCAATTTAATATGGATCACATCTAAACACTAAAAATTTTCCTATAGCATTTAAGGTAAATGATAATTAGAATGTTTATTTATATTAATAAGGATCAGAATTTATGATTAAAAGAGTTATTAGAGTTTTTAAAGAAATAAATCGCCATTGGGTTGGTGATGGCTTCTATGTCTATGGTTTACTAAGGCCTGACAATGAAATAAATAAAGCTATAAGTCCTTTTATTTTATTAGATTATGCTGCACCTATGTACTTTGAGCCTTCTCAAATACCTAAAGGTGTTGGGCGTCATCCACATAGAGGTTTTGAAACAGTAACTTTTGCATATCAGGGTGAAGTTGAGCATAAAGACTCATCTGGCGCTATTGGTACTATAAAAACAGGAGATATTCAGTGGATGACAGCTGGAAGGGGAGTCATCCATGAGGAATTTCATTCAAGAGATTTTTCTAAAATAGGTGGTCAATTTGAAATGGTCCAACTTTGGGTAAACCTTCCTAAAAATATTAAAATGATAAAACCTTCATATCAAGCAATTATCAAAGAGAGCATACCAATAATAAAAGTACAGAATAATGTAACAATGAGAGTAATAGCTGGTAAATATAATAATATTAAAGGACCAGCTAATACTCATACAGAGATTAATATTTATGATATTTATTCAGAACAAAAAGAAAATATTAACATCAAGCTTAGTGATGATAGTAATACAATTGTTTTAATAATGAGAGGTAGGCTATCTATTAAAGGTATAGATTATCAAGAAAAAAGTATTGTAGTTTTAGAAAGAGAAAACAATTTATTGAGTTTTCATACATCTAATAACTTTAAAGCCTTAATTCTAAATGGAAAGCCTATAGAAGAACCTTTAGTAGCTCATGGTCCTTTTGTTATGAATAATGAACAGGAAATTTTAACTGCTATTGAAGATTACCAAAATGGATCAATGGAGAATAATAGTCTTTAGTTAATGGCTCCGCAGGTAGGATTTGAACCTACGACCGATCGATTAACAGTCGATTGCTCTACCACTGAGCTACTGCGGAACATATTTCTATCTCTATACCAATGTAAATAGTTTTTGCCAAGTATTTCTATGAAAATAATAAATTTATTATTATAGATTTATTATTAAATATATTAAGGTAATATATATTTATGTTCAGGGAGAAGTTTTATGAATAATTTGTTTAAATTTAATATTATAACATTTACTACTAGGAATTTAATATCTTTTATTTTACTTATTGCTTCTTTTATCCTTTTATATTTTGGTGTAACTGAGCCAATGCTTAAAATTTCAGCGGAATATGCAGGCCAAGAGGTTTTTAAATATAAGCAGTCTATTTGGCAAGCTGTAGACATGTTATATGAAAGTGGAAATTTACTAGTAGCATTCTTAATAGTTTTTTTCAGTGTGATGATTCCTGTATTTAAAGGAATAGTAATTCTATGGGTATTCTTTTTTGGGACAGTTGAAGCAAAATCTTCTGCTCATAACTTCATATTTAGAATAGGTAGATGGTCTATGGCAGATGTTTTTGCTGTTGGAGTTTTCATTGCTTATTTGGGTGGTAAAGCATCTACTATGCTAGATGCATCCATGGAAATTGGTTTTTACTATTTCACAGGATATTGTATAGTTTCTTTATTATCTTTACAAATTAAGTCTAAATTAACTTAAAATATTTTATTTCTTTAATTCTATTTCTATAAAAGTGAATTCAAAATCATTATTGTTAATAACATTATGGTTTATACCAGTTTCTCTGGAATAAGATTGTCCACTAATTAGGTTGGCTTTCGTTATGTTACCCTCTGGATCAGATATAGTTAATTCTCCTGTTGTCATAGGAACAACTACATAGTCCATTTGATGGATATGCGGCCCAGTTTCAGAATTAGGTGGAAAATACCATTCTGTAACTTTAACAAAATTATTATCAATTTGTACTGTAGGTTTTGCTAATATTTTAGTAATAATATATTCCTTATATAAAATTATAAATTTTTATAATTAGTTACTAACTTCTAACAATAAAATCATTTGTTCCTGATTCATCCTCACCGCTCATTAAAAATAAAGTTCTATTTGCGTGATCCAAATTAAACTCTTTTTCTTGTTCAGCGGCTAATTCTCTATCAAATGTAGATGAGGTTGGCATATAGCGAATGGTCATACCTCTTCGTGAATTTGGAGACACATTTGTTCCTGAACCATGGACAATATAAACATCATGAAGTGCCATTTGTCCTGATTCAAGACATAAATGATAAGCATCTTTCTCATCATACTCAGAAGGATCTATTTCCTGATTTAGTGTATAGTTACCACTATTATCTGTGCTATGTTTTCTTGTTGTTTTTCTTTTATGAGAGCCAGGCATATATTTTAGACAACCATTTTCTTTATTTGCGTCATCTACCGCTAGCCACACAGTACAGGTTGCAAGTGGCCTTATAGGCCAATATTGACCATCTTGGTGCCAAGGAGTTGCTTTTCCATTAATCCCCGGTTTTGCAAAAAAACTTTGATTCCAAACGGCTAGGTTAGGGCCTATAACTTGTTTAACACAATTTAGAATTTCTGGCTTTTTTGCATATTTTAGATAGTTTAAATCATGTTTTAATAAAGTTGGACAATAATCTCTAAATTCTGGATGTTTTTCTAATAAGATTTTATGATAGTTTTTTATATCCTCTATATCTTCTTTAGGCATCCTATAGTCTAATATAACAAAACCATTTTCATCGTATTCAGCTAATTGTTTCTCTGAGAGCATTTTGTGTTCCTATATGATTATGATAGTAGATATTAAAGAAAAAAACTTTATTAGTCTATCGACATCGGTAAATTATTATTTTTTGCCCATTCTGATAAAGAAGCATCATATACAGTAATATTTGCAAATCCTAAAGCGGTTAAAACAAATGCAATATTTGTAGCAGCTATTCCTCCACCACAATATGCTATTACTTTTTCTTTATTTAACACATTATGTTTTTTAAATATTATTTTTAAATCATCTAATGATTTATATAAATTTGTATTAGAGTCTACCATTTCTAAACTTGGAATATTTATACTATTTTTTATATGTCCTAATCGTCCATAATCTACTTTTTCACTTCCATCATGAAGTGTGCTTCTCAATGCATTAATTATAGATACATTATTATCTGTTAAAGAGTTTATAACTTCTTCTTTTGTACAAAATAAACCATTTTGAGGAATGCTTTTAAAGTTATTTTTTGGATAATTGATAGGGTCTTTAGAAATTTTCTTATTTTCTTCCTTCCATCTATCAAAACCACCATTTAATATAGATGCGCTGTTAAAACCCATGGATCTTAGCATCCACCATACTCGAGTTGCCCATTGTATATTAACTCTACTATATAATATTACATGTGTACCTGGACCTATACCTTTTAAGGACATTATTTTATCAAATATTTTGTAATCAGGCATCATGAACGGATAGGGTGTATCTTTTAATGATAATTCTTCTAAATCTAAAAAATCAGAATTAGGGATATGTCCTTTATTATAATCTTTTTTACCTGATTCTATTGTATATATTTTTTTTGGATGAGAGTTAAGCCATACCGTGCAATCAAAAATTCTTATATTTGGGTCATTAAGATTACTTTCCAACCAATCTGTTTCTACTAGTAGAGAACTATCAAATTTATTTTTCATAAAGTTGTAACCTTTTAGTTATGAGTATTAGAAATTTTATTATAATATTATTATTCAATATAAAAAGTATTAATTTTATCAGGAGATAATTTATGGATTTATTAGGTCAAGTTGCACTAGTAACAGGTGGAGGAACTGGAATAGGAAAAGCTATAGCAAAAGCTATGATAGAACAAGGAGCAAAAGTTATAATAATTGGTAGAAAAGAAAATAGTTTGCTCGAAGCACAATCGGAATTAGGTACAAATGTTGAGACTATGGTCTGTGATGTTACAGATGAGTCTCAAGTTAATAAAGTTTATGAAAATATTGTAAAAGATTATGGAAAACTCAATATTCTAATTAATAATGCAGGCATGGCAGCTAGAGGAAAAGCATATGAAATGAGTTATGATATGTGGAAAAAAGTAGTAGATGTTAACCTTAATGGAGCTTTTTTATGTGCAAGAGGAGCCATGAAGATTATGGTGCCGCAGAAGTCTGGAAGAATTATAAATATTGGCAGTATTTCTGGTCAAATGGGACGTCCTGAAAATGCACCTTATACAGCTACTAAATTTGCTATTGAGGGACTTACTCGCGCTTTTGCTTTAGATGGACGAGACCATGGTGTAGCTGTAAGTGTAATACATCCAGGAAATGTAGCTACAAATATTTGGAAAGGTAGAGAAGAAGTTTCAGAAAGAGAAGGTTTAATTCCTCTAGAAGATTTAGGAAAACTAGCTGTTACTATGCTTACGATGTCTCCTAATGTAAATATACTTAACTCTGTAATTCTTCCTATAACTCAACCTTACTTAGGAAGAGGATAAATATTTGAAATTAAATGGTAAAATTGCTTTAGTTACAGGTGGTGGAAGTGGAATAGGTAAGGCGATGGCTAAGGCAATTTTAGCAGAAGGTGCAAAAGTTATTATTATTGGAAGAACTGAATCTAAACTTTTACAAGCCCAATCAGAATTGGGTCCTGAAATTGAAATAATGGTATGCGATATTACCGTAGAATCTCAAGTTACAAATGTCTATGAAACCATAATGTCAAAATATGGAAAATTAGATATTTTAATTAATAATGCAGGAACATCTTTTAAAGAAAAAGCTTACGAATTATCATTTGAATCCTGGAAAAAGGTAATAGATGTGAATTTAAATGGGGCTTTTTTATGTGCTCGAGGAGCTATGAAAATAATGGTTTCTCAAAAATTAGGAAGAATAATAAATATTGGAAGTATATCTGGTCAAATGAGCAGGCCATTAAATGCTCCATATACTACTAGTAAGTTTGGTATAGAAGGATTAACGCGTGCTTTTGCATTAGATGGAAGGGATCATGGAGTATCTGTAAGTGTTATTCATCCTGGAAATGTAGCAACAGATATAATAAGTAAAGATGAAATTCCTAAAAGAGAAAAAGAAGGATTTGTATTATTAGAAGATTTAGGTAAATTAGCAATTACTATGTTAACTATTTCTCCTAATGTAAATATTTTAGGATCAGTTGTTCTCCCTATCACCCAACCATACTTAGGGCGAGGATAATAAATGATAGCAGAAAAATATAATAATTTCTGCCAAATTTGATAAGCTAGGTGTAGTTACAATGTGTTATAATTAGTTACCTTTAAAATTAGGTTTTTGTTTATTTTTAAAAGCTTCTACGCCCTCTTTAGCATCATTAGATGAAGCGAGTGCTTCTTGAACATTATCAAACTCTGCTACAGCTATTTCCCGACCTTCTTCAAGGGCTAATTTAGCACTTCTGATGGTCTCTCTTACAGCAAGAGGTGCTGCATCAGCTATATTTTTTGCGATTTCTTCCGCTCTACTAAAAACTTTATCCTGTTGAACTACTTCTTGTACAATATTCATTTTTAACGCTTCTTCACTATTGAATTCCATGCCAGACAGTAAATATTTCATTGCATTTCCCCATCCTGCTCTTTGTACAAATCGAATGGTAGCACCTCCAGTAGGCATTATACCTCGAAGAACTTCTAATTGGGAAAATCTACAGTTATCTGCAGCTATAGTTACATCACAAGCTAAAGATAGCTCTACTCCATAGGTAAAAGTTATTCCTCTCACTGCACAAACTATAGGTTTAGTTCTAATAAGTCCTCTTAGTCCAAGAGGATCTATTAATCCTTTAGGGTGTAAATATTCCCTATTACCAGATTTCATATATGGAGCAATTTTTGGAAGGTCTATTCCTGCTGTAAAATGTGGTCCATGACTAAAAATTAGAGCACATAAAGCATCCGAATTATTTTCATAATCTGTGAAAGCTTGTGCTATCTGTTGAAACATTTCTGGTGTAAAACCATTTAATTTTGTAGGTCTATCTATGCCTATATAAAATATTTTTTCTGATAAAGAAGTAGTAATTCTTCCAATCTCTGGGTCAGCTTCAGGCAAAGGAGCGGGAGGTGTTTCATCTATTCCCATTTTTACACCTTAATTTTTTCTAGTGGGTCATTTATATCTTTAGGTAAAGATTTCTTAAAAGCATCTCTATTTTTTAATTTATGATAATAATTTTCAACATTTTTAAACTCTGATATTTTTACAAACATACTTCCCATATGAATACTATATCCTACAGATGTATCTACAGCAGAGAAGCCTGATTTTAGTAAATAATCTCTTCCATTAAGATGATTGTCTAACACTTCTAAAGTTTTTTCTAATCTACGAGATTCTAATTTAATTACTAAAGGTGAACGGAATTCTTCTGCAATAATTATATTTTGTTGAACCAGAGACGCCCCGTGTACCGCAATAGTTTCTGCATAGTGCAGCCACTGGATCCATTCAGCATGTTCTTTATGTGCAATACCTCTACCTAATTGATCCTCTTTATCAAAAACTTCACATAAATATTGGCAAATGGCTCCTGATTCATAAAGGATTAGATCATCATGGACTAGGCATGGGACTCGTCCTAAAGGATGCACTGACAAATACTCTGGAGATCTAGTAAATTTTTGGTCAAAAGGCATCTCTACTAATTCAAAATCAATATTCAATTCATATAGTAACCAAAGCGATCTCATGGAGCGAGCATTTGGGCAATGATATAATTTTAACATATTCACCTCTTATTTAAATACCTCTTATAATTCCTCTATAAGCAGTTGTTCCATATACTTCAAATGATAATAAGCCTGCTTTTGCTAAAGGTAAATTTGATAATGTTTCTAAGGCCGTTTCTTCATTTGTAGCTTCAACTACAACAAGCGCACCTTTTCCATCGGTCCTGCTATAAATTTCTCTTACAAACCCCTCTTTATATAATTTTAGAGCGTAATCTGCTTCTGGATCCATAAGAGGCGCAAAATCTTCTGCAGGTCTATCTTCATTCCTCGTTGCTACAACAAAAATTTTCATATTTTTTTCCTAAAGTTAATTGTTATTATATAAATTTAATTTGTGATATAAATCAATAAAATCAGATGCTTCTACATCGATACCTATATCTGCTTTTAAATCAAAATCCTGACTAGGACCATATTCATTAGATCTAAGAACAAAAGCTGTTTTCAAACCAAAACTTTTTGCAGCTAACAAATCTTGATTGTGCGCCGCTACTAGCATTACCTCATCAGTATTATGATTTAGTCTTTGTACGGCACCTAAGTAAGTTTCAGGATCAGGTTTATAATGCATAAATGTTTCTGCAGAAAATATATTGTCCCAATCTAAATTTTGTTTTTTAGCCATATTAGTTAATAAGTCTATACCTCCATTTGAAAGCGTAGATATAGAAAATTTTTTTTTAAGTAAATTAAGACCTTCAACAGTGTCATTCCAAGGTGATAATCTATGCCATGCATTATTAAGGTAATTTATATTTTCTTCACTTAAACCATGTATATCTAATTCTTCTAATATTTTAATTAAAGATTCTCTGTGGAGGACATCTAAATTTACCCATTCTTTTTCTCCATTTCTCACTTTATCCATAGAAGGAGCATAGTTTTGACGCCAAAGATCCGTCAACTTTTCCCAATTACCTGAAATTCCTGTCTCTGTTTCTAAAGCAATACATTCTTTTATTACTGAGCTTCGCCAATCAACTACAGTACCAAATACATCAAATATTAAAGCTTTTATCATTTTGTCTTTTCCTAAAAAGATAATTAAATAATTTGTAATCCAATACTACAGACTTTGCGTAACAAAGTTAACAATTATTTATTTAAGGATTTATACAATGAACATTTTAAAGTTATTACTCGCTTTTTCTTTATTTTCATCATTATTTGTAAGTCAGGCTTTTTCAGGACCTGCAAATAAAAGTAACAATGATAAATTAGTTAATTCTTATTTAATTGTTGAGAAATTATCAAGAGATGGGAATTTAATTGCGATAAGTAATAAAAAAACTATGTACAGTTTTTTAAACCAGGATCAAAAAAACAAAGTTAACAAAATAATAACAATGAAATTAGATAATAAAGTAAAATTATAATCAGTTTTTATTCAAATCTTCATATAAATTTTCAAATTGTGAATTTATATAAGTAGCTATTCCTAGTAACTCATTACTCTTCTCCCAAGAATAAAGATAATCACTACATTTATCTATAGAGTTGCTAGAGATAGTTTTTATTTTTCTTATCCAGTTATTTTCTTTCTCTATATTTTCTAGCATTTTATTTAGGCCTATCTCTCCTGCAGGCATTGGTCTTTCTTTAACCAAATCTGGATCAAGTGCGTGGCATGTATGCCTCAAATGTCTAATTATATTATCTATATCATTAGGATGATTTATAGCGTATTTACTATGTTCTTTAATAATTAAAATTCTTTCTTTAATAATTTTCAGGTTACTTGCAATATCTGAAATTTTTAATTTTTTATTATTTTTGATACATTGGCCATCAGCTCTAAATTGTGCATTAGCACCTCCTAAATTCATTTGTTTATTAGCATCAATATATTTAAGTCTTATGAATCTACCACCTTGAGCAGTTTGAGATCTCCATTTACCATTCCCATAAAAATCTTCATTATTTTGAATAGATATTCTTAAATTAGCTGAGCGTTTTTTTTTATCATAAAAGAAATTAAGAGTAGCTCTATTGGCGTTAATAAAATTAATTTCCCAATTAGCGAGAGTAGATATATTCTGCATGCGTAATACTCCTGTACATTCAAAATCATAATAATCAATAGATTCTGCATAGGATTGATTAGCTGAAATAAATAAGAGTATTAATATTATATATTTATGTTTTATCATGTAATTTAGGCCGATAATTTTAGATCTAATTTAATTTGTTTATGAAAATGTTGAAGTGCTGGTTCATTTTTTCCAAAAATAATTTTTCGCTTGGGGTCTGCATAAAAACCTTTCTGAACGTTTTCTCCCAAGGGGAAGTCTTCTTTCACAACTGCATCTAAAGCCAAATTAAAATTATTGTTCCAATGACGAATAGCACTTTTTGAAGAGAAGGCTTCTTTAGTATATAGAGAAAATGATACTTCACATTCATCAACTTCACTTTTAGGAACTATTTGCCAAACTTCAACATGATCAGGATGACATACTAAAATAGTATTAGGAAATATTATTCGGAGTTGTATTGTATGAATATCAAACTCTCTTTGGTTTTTTAAAACTCTATTTAGTTTAATAGCAGAATGTCTTGCTCCTATTATTCTTATATTCTTACCATAAGTATCAAATATCTGTAGATCATTTTTTATTATGGGAGCTAAAGACTTAGTGTGAAGTTCATCTATATGATATAATTCTAAGAAAGTATCTACCGCTAACTTCCAATTTAATTTTGGATTTATTTTAATTGATTTAAAATGGTGATACTTATTAAAATTATAGTTAGTGAGTAACTTATTTAAATCAGTTTTATTAGAAGAGTGCTTATTTTTTGCCTTCTTATTCATGATAAGCCATAAAAAGCCTTGATGATTATCTAGTTCAAATTTTTTTAAGGAACATTGATCTTTATTTATTTCTTCAAATGCATTTTCTCTTGGTCGAGCCTTTAATTCTCCGTTTAGGTTATATATCCAAGAATGGTAGGGACATTTAAATGCATAAGCTTTTGTTCCGCTGCCTTCAACTAATTTTGCTCCACGATGACTGCATATATTTAAATATGCACTGATTTCAGTTTTATTGTTTCTTACTATTAAAATTGATTTAATACCTATATCGACTGTAAACCAATCACCTTTATTTGGCACTAATGCAGCAGTTCCAATGCATATTGGTGATTCTTCAAATATAATTTTTTTTTCATTTATAGCTGTTTTTGAATCTATATATTCTTTTACTGGGTTTTTATATATACTTTTAGCGTAATCAGTTTCTTTATGAATTATCAAATTTTGGAGTCTATCTTTAATATCTATTGGACTATGCATTGTATTCAATCTCTTTTTATCTTTATTGATAAACATTTTTTTATTAATTATAGTAGTTTTTTGTAGTTTGTAATTAATTATTTTAGGAGAATATTATGACAAATAAAAAACCAATTTGCATGATTACAGGATTAGGTGAAGGTACAGGAGGATATACAGCTAAGAAATTTTATAAAGAAGGTTACAGGATTGCAATGATAGCTAGATCTGCAGAAAGATTAGAAAGGTTTGAAAAAGAATTAGAGGGGTCAAAAGGCTACATATGTGATGTTTCTAATATAGATAACCTTATGGAAGTATGTGCTAAAGTAAAAAATGAAATGGGTGCCCCTGAGGTTTTAATTCATAATGCAGTAAAAGGAAATTTTGAAACATTACTAAATGGTAAGCCAGAATGGCTAGAAGAAAATTTTAGAATTAATACAACTTCTCTTATGTATTTAGCGCATGCTTTAATTCCAGATATGGTTAAGGCTAAAAAAGGAGTTATTATAGTAACTGGAAATACTGCAGCTAAAAGAGGTATAGCAAATACACCTTATTTTGCTCCTACAAAGGCAGCTCAAAGAATATTAGCACAGTCTCTTGCTAGAGATTTTGGACCTCAAGGTGTTCATGTGGCTTATTTAATGGTGGATGCATCTATTAATACTCCATGGACAAGAACAAGAATAAAAAAACAAATTAATCAGCCAGATATTATTTTTGCGCAACCTGAAGATATAGCTGATGAAATTTATCATATCGCTCAACAGGAAAGATCGGCATGGTCCTTTGATGTCGAAGTAAGGCCTGATATAGAGAAGTGGTAATATATTGATCCATTCATAGTAAAATTGCGTAAAATTGTAAAATATGAAAGGTAACTCTATGGATAATTCAAAAGATATATATTATATAGGTTCATACATTGTTCTATGTATTGGAGCATTCTTTTTAGGAGCATTCTTGATTTAATAGGGAACAATTTTTCCAGAAAAATCATATATTTTTCCGGACGAATCCAAATCAAGTTCTTCAATAACTTTTAATAAATTAATGCCACTTTCGTGTGCGCTAAATATATTTTTAGCGGACTTAGAAAAAGGGTCTGAGAGCTTAGTCTTTACTGTACCAGGATGCAAACCAACAAGAATTATATTTTTATTTGTTCTTTTAAACTCTATGCTCGCCGTTTTAATTATCATATGTTGGGCGGCCTTAGACGCTCGATATGATACCCATCCGCCAATATTATTATCGCTTATACTTCCTAATCTTGCTGTTAAATTTGCAATGACCACATGTTTTTTGTTTGATGTATAATTAACTAAATATTTAATACATAAAGCTGTAGCTAAAGTATTAGCCTCAATATTTTTTATAAAAGAAGCACTATTTAAATTTTTTATAGATTTTTCAGGAATTACATCATTTTCTTTATCTTGAAGAATTCCTATCGTATTTATTATGAGGTCAAAGACTATATTTTCTTCATCTAATATATTTGTGAATTTTAACCAGCTTTTTTCTTCCGTTGCCATTAGTTGAAAATATTTGATTTTTAAAGATGAAGAATATGTTTTTCTTGACGTTACATATACATTATAATTTTTTTCTTCTAAAATTTTACTTATAGCAAGCCCTATTCCATCGGCTGCGCCAAGCAATAAGACATTTTTAGAATTAATATTTTCTGTATTAGATAATGTATTTGAATCCATTTAAAATTCCATTTTTTTTTGAAAACTATATAGTATTCGTATGAAAGTTATGGATGGTTTAAAATGAATAAAATTAATGTAGGTATTTTAATATTTAAAGATGTAGAAGTTTTAGATTTTACTGGTCCGTATGAAGTTTTTTCGAGAACTAGGACTGTTAAAGGAGCAAATTCTAGAAGAAATAATGACAGTGCTCCGTTCAATCCATTTACAATGGCTATGGATAAAGATTTAATAGTAGCAACTGGAGGACTAAAAGTAATTCCTGATTATAGTTTGGATGATAGCCCAAAAATTGACATCTTAATTATACCAGGAGGTTATGGAACAAGACCTTTATTAAATAATGAGAATTTATTAAATTGGATAAAAAAAATATATATAGATGCAAAAATAACTTCTTCTATCTGTACTGGAGCATTATTGTTGGCTAAAGCAGGTCTATTAGATGGGAAAAGGGCGACTACTCATTGGGGGGCAATCGATGCTTTAAAAGCAATAAGTAAATCTATTAATGTCATCACTGATAAAAGAATAGTAGATGACGGCATTATAACTTCTGCTGGAGTATCTTCAGGTATAGATATGTCTTTTGAAATAGTATTAAAACTGTTTGGTGAAGAAGTAGCTAATGATACTGCCAAATATATAGAGTTTCATAGATCTAAAAATATTGTATAATTATAAAGGAACATTTTTACCTTTAACAGATTTCATTAATCTTTTAGCTACAGCCCATCTATGAACTTCAGAAGGCCCATCGTAAATTCTAAACGGGCGTATTTCTCTAAATAGTCTTTCTACTAAAGTATCATCTGTAATTCCCATACCTCCTAATGTTTGCATGGCTCGATCTACAATTCTAAATGCCGCTTCTGAACAAAATACTTTAGACATACTGGACTCGTTTCTTGCCTCTTCTCCTTGATCTAAAAGCCATGCTGTATTCCATATAAATAATCTACTCGTTTTTATATCAATTTCACTATCAGCAAGTTGAAAAGCTAAACCTCCATGGTCACCTATGCTTTTACCAAATGCCTGTCTTTTAGAAGCATAAGAAGTAGCAATATCATGAGCTCTTTGGGCAGCACCTAGCCACCTCATACAATGCGTTAGTCTAGCAGGAGCTAATCTTACTTGCGCATATTTATAACCTTCTCCAACCTCTCCTAAAACTTGGTCATCTGATACTAATAAATTCTTAAATTCAATTTCACAATGCCCTCCAGGAAAAGAAGATTCCATAGAATTTTGTGTTCTATGTTTGATAATAGCTGGATCATCATTATCAACTAAAAACATCGTCGCACCATGGCCTTTTTCAATCTTATCTGATGTTCTTGCCATAATTATATTTAATTTAGCGCCATTAAATCCTGTAATAAACCATTTTTCTCCATTGATTACCCAACCTTTACTAGTCTTTTTTGCAAAAGTTTGTAGCATAGTTGGGTCTGAACCCGCACCAGGTGCTGGCTCAGTCATAGAAAAACAAGATCTAATCTTTGCTTCTGCAAGAGGCCTTAACCATTTCTCTTTTTGTGCTGTATTAGCTACAACTTCTAGCATATGCATATTACCTTCATCAGGTGCTGAACAGTTCATTGCTTGTGGCCCCAATAAAGAATAACCAGAGGCTTCAAATACTACAGACATGTCCCTCATATTTAAACCTAATCCACCCCATTCTTTACCAACGCTCGGCGACAAAAGTCCTAACGATTTAGCTTCTTTATTAAGTTCTGTTCTTAGTGTGTCATGTGGACCATGAGAGTCTTGTCTAGGGTCTTTTTCTCTAGGTATTACATTATTTAATATAAATTTTTCCGTCGCATCTTTTAATTTTTCTATTTCATCTGGAATTTTAAAGTCTATCATAGGTATATCTTTCAAATATAATCATTATTATTTATAGCATTTATGCCTCTAAGATATGCCGCTTCTGCAACTATACCAAATTTTTTATACTTATGTTCTTTTATAGTCCCTCTTAAGTATTGAGCATATAATTGCTGGAAAACTACTCCAAGTTTAAGAAGAGATAAAGCATATATCCATTTAAAATCTTTTATACTTCTTCCTGAAAGCTTTTGATACAAATTTAATGCTTCCTTTCTTGAAATAAAACCAGTTGTTTCTGAAGGCATTTGATTTAATAGAAGCATATCGGAAGAGTCTTTTTTTTGTGTCCAATAAGATAATAGTGTAGCTAAATCAAACAAAGGGTGTCCTCTAGTCGCTTGATCCCAGTCAATAATAGCTTGTGGAAATATCTTTTGCGAAACTAGAGACTTTTTTAATATAATATTATCTAACTTAAAATCATTATGAAGAATAATAAATTCTTTTTCTTCAGGTATATTTTGTAAATTTAATATCTTGAATAATTCTTCCATATTTTTAGATTTTTTATTTCCATGGGCTATAATACCTCTTTTGTGCCACCCGACAAGTTGTCTAGATAAAAAGCCTTCAGGCTTGCCGTAATTTTCTAATCCTACATCTACAGGCTTAATTTCATGCAATTTTACTAAAGTTTCTATAAGCATTTTACCTAATTTTTTTGTATTATCTAATGATTCATGTTCTTCAGGAATAGTCTTGCCATTAATAGTAAAGCCATCTCTAAAATCCATAATATGAAAAGGAGCACCAAATATATTTTGGTCATCACAAAATAATATCGAATTTGGTACAAGATTAAATTTCTTACTAAGAGAGCTCATTACTGTATGCTCTCTTTTCATATCATTAGCTCCTGGAGGTAATGGGCCTAATGGAGGACGTCTTAATACATAAGGTTTATTATTTAAAAAAATTTTATAATTTAAATTACCCATACCATTCTTAAATCTAGAAGGTATTGGATCTAAATTAAGACTAAATTTTTTCAATTTAAGCCATTTAGATAATTTATGCCAATGAGTATCTGTAATTTCTAACATATTTAATTATAAACTATCAATGATTAGCATGTCCTGCATCTATAGCAATAATTGTTCCAGATATATAGTCACATCTCGGAGAAACTAAAAAAGTAGTTAGGTCTGCAACTTCTTCTGCCTTAGCAGCTCTTTGAAAAGGTAAATCTTTAAAAAGTTCTTCCCATCTATTTTCATCATTAAATTGCTCTTTAGCTTTGCCTTTCATCATTGTAATTAGTCTGTCAGAAGTGGTAAATCCAGGATTAATACCTAGTACTCTGATTCCATTTGTAGTACTTCCATTTGATAGAGCTTTTGTAAAAGCCATGAGCCCTGCATTAGCTGTAGTTCCTGCTATATAATTATACATATGTTTTACACCAGCAGATCCAAGAATATTCAAAATTACGCCCTTTTTTATAGTTTTCATCTTAGAATAAATTGCTCTTGTAAGATTTATATATCCAAAAACTTTCAGATCCCAAGATTCTCTCCAAATATCTTCATTTATATCTAATATATTTCCTGGTGGAATAGCACCTGCATTATTAATTAAAATATCGACATTTCCAGAAAATTCAGCAATTTTTTCAGCAGCACCTTTAAGTGATAAATCTATTGCAATTATTTCAATAGATATATTATATTTTTTTTGTAAATCTGATTTTACTGCAATTAACTTATCCTCACTTCTCGCCGTTAATATTAAATTACAACCCTCCGCTGCCATAGACTCAGCTATAGCTTTTCCTATTCCTTTTGACGCTCCTGTAATTAAGGCAGTTTTATTATTTAAATTTAATTCCATTGCATAATCCTTATATATTAGAATAATATTTAATTAGTTATTATAGATTAATTTAAATTATATAGAAAACTACTAATTATGAAAGTAAATGAAAATTGGTTGATACAAAAACCTTCAATATGCTCTAAAGGAGGAGTTGTTTCTAGTCATCATTATGAAGCGTCACAAATAGGTGTGGATATTCTAAATAATGGAGGCAATGCAGTAGATGCTGGGGTTGCTATGGGTCTAGCTTTGGGAATAGTAGAGCCTTGGATGAGTGGAATAGGTGGCTGTGGATATATGCTTTTTCATAATGCTAACAATCAAGAAACTCACGCAATAGACTTTGGTGTTAAGTCATCTAAAAATTTAGATTTGTCGAAATATAAAGTGCTGGACCAAGGAAAAGATAGTGATTTATTTGGTTGGCCCAATGTAAAAGATGACGTCAATATTCATGGTGGTTATTCTATGGCTGTTCCAGGCTATATTAATGGAGTTTCAACGGCTCTAAAAACTTTTGGTTCTATGTCATGGAAAGATGTTATTGAACCAGCATGCAATTTAGCAAAAAGAGGATTAAAAGCTGACTGGTATGCAACTATGAGAATTAATATGGAAGCAAAATTACTTAAAAAATATAAAAGCTCGAGAAATATATTTTTTGAAGATGACTTGCCTATAGTTAGTGAAGATCCAACAAATCTTAAGAGTATTAAAAATATAGGGCTATATAATTCTTATTGTTTATTAAGAGATGAAGGGCCTGAAACTTATTATACAGGAGAATTATCTAAGGTTTTAATAAAAGACTTTAAAGAAATAAATTCTTTTCTAACTCTAGATGATTTATCAAGTTATAAAAGTGAATTAAATATAAGTAAAAATACATTATACCGTGGCTCTGAAATACATGTTGCTCCCGGCTTAAATGCAGGACCATCCTTAATTGATGCTTTAAATTATTTAGAAAAAAACTGGAGGTCAAAATGTGATGATCCTGATAAATATGCATATGAAGAATATTATAAAGCTCTAGAATTTTCTTATGACAAAAGATTAAGAGAAATGGGAGAACCAAAAGAAAACTCTTGTACTACTCATTTATCTGTAGTTGATAAAGACGGTAATATGGTCTCTTTAACTCAAACACTATTATCTGTTTTTGGCAGTCGAGTTGTGTTGCCAGAGAGTGGTATATTAATGAATAACGGCATAATGTGGTTTGATCCTAGAAAGGGTAAACCTAATTCCTTAAGCGCTGATAAAAAACCATTATGTAATATGTGTCCAACTATAGTTTTAGAAAAATCTGGTAAAAAAATAGCTATGGGAGCTTCTGGCGGTAGAAGAATATTCCCAGCAGTATTTCAAATTATTTCATTTCTTATAGATTATAACATGGATTTAAATAATGCTTTTAGTACTCCTAGGATAGATTATAGCGGTGAAAATAGAATATTGGCTAATGAAAATTTAAAGCAAGACATAATTAATAAGTTAAATTATTATAAGAAAACAGTTAAGGTGCCTGATTCAGTTTTTTCTCATTTATTTGCAGCACCAAATGCGGTAATGAGTGATTTTAAGGGGAATAAATATGGAAATGCTTATATTCCATCTCCATGGAGTTCTACATTGTCATCAGAATAAAAATTATTTATAGCAAGCATCAAAAAATGTCACCTCTAGTTTTACTATTTTAATAAATAAATTAGTCACTTTATGTTGTTCAGATACAGTTATTTTTTGAGATGAAATATCTAATTCTTTTGTTATCCAAGCAACAGTTTCCTTAAAAGAGCTATTATTATGTAAAGTTATCCATTCACTTAAATAAAATCTTTTTGGATAAGGTTTTTTCGCATTAGATGCCCAAGCAAAATAAACCCATTCTGCGGCAAGTATAACTGCTAATATTTCTTCATATGTTCCAGTATCTGCTACTTCATGCATCAGCTTAGAAAAATTAGAAATAGCTAGAAATAGCTTTGTGTTAGTTCTTTCTTCTTTACTAACATCTAAGGCATCAAAAGACCTTTGGAAGTAATTATTTTCATCACTAGTAATAGCATATAAAAAATTAGCCCACTTTATTTTAGAGGTCATATTAGGTGATATATAAACTGCTTTTCCTATTAAAGTTACTAAAGTTTCTATAAAGATATAATCTTGTATTATATATTTTTTAAAAATATGATCTTCTAATTTGTCATTTTTAAGTTCATTGGTGAATTTATGATTAGTTGCTTCATTCCATAGCTTACCGCTACAGTTTTTAAGATATTCACTAAATTTTTCTAATTTAGGATTAAAATTTTTATATGTATCAACCATTAACAAAATTTCATTTATAAGGAGTGCCTATCTATCATAATGAAATTATACAGAATATTTTTCTATTATATCCAAATTTGGTTCTGTTCCGAGACCAGGTCCATTAGGTATTAAAATTTTTCCATCTTTATCAATATTGCTTGCTCCGCTATACAAGTCTGCCTTCAAATCAACGTATAGTCTCTCTATTTCACTGTCTGGAGTTAATGCTCCAATTACTTGAAGAGTGGCCATAAAACCTGGGCCAAAGTATGGAGAATGAGGAACTACCCTACAATTATTCTTTTTTATGGCAGCAATTTTTATAATTTCTGATATGCCTCCAACTTTTGTAACACTTGGTTGTAAAATATCAGCTGCATTATTAGATATCATTTCCTCAAACTGATATGCGGTACAGGCATTTTCACCAGAAGCTATCGTGAACCCTTGGTTTCTTAATTTAGAAAGGCCAGAATAATTTTCTGGAGGCCATATTGGTTCTTCTAACCAATATAACTTTGCTTCAGTTAATGTATTTTTAATTTCTTCCATATGATCTTCAGACCAAACACAATTTACATCTACCATTAGCGCAGTGTCTCCAATAGCTTTTCTACTAGATTTAATTGGAGCCATAGTATTTTCATGGAGTTTAATAATATCATAACCTTCATTTTTAGCTTTTAAAGATACTTTTGCTGTCGCTTCTGCATCATTATATAAAAACAAACTTGCATATGCTGTAAGAGATTCAATTTTTAATCCTCCCAGTAGTTCTGCAATAGATTTATTTTCAGCCTTACCTAGTATATCCCATAGGGCAATATCTATACCGGACAATGCAAACATAGTTACCCCATAACGACCAAATATATGAAGCTTTAATTGCAGTTCTTTATTAATTAATTCTATATCATTTTTGCTTGAAATATTTTTTCCAATTAAGTGAGGAATAACCATAGAATGTAATGCTGATTTAGTTGTTTCAATTGAAGTGTACCCAAAAGCTTCACCCCAGCCGATTATTCCTTTATCTGTCTCAATTCTGATTAATAAAGATTTTAAAATATTTTTATCAGCAATAGCAAATGAAGATTCTGGACCTGGATTTTCAAAAGGTAAACCTATAGTTATCGTTTCTATTTTAGTAATTTTCATATTATTCCTTTATGAATTTTGGAGGATGCATTTTAAATATTTCTTCATTTAAATCTGCGCCCCACCCTGGTTTATGAGGAACTATTAGGTCTCCATTTATGATTTCTGGTTTCCATGTTAAAATATCATCTTTCCATGGAACATCATCAGGATCGATTTCCATTACTCTAAAATTTGGAACAGCGGCACAAAAATGGGCACTCATCAATGTAGATAAGTTACCATAAAAATTATGAGGAGCTACATTTGTTTCATAAGCTTCAGCCATTGCTGCAATTTTCATTCCCAACCAAATCCCATTCCAAGGAATATCAATAATAGCTACATCCATAGAGGCATTTTCAAAAAATGGTCTAAATTCTCGAATACCAAATAAAGATTCACATGAAGCAATGGGCGTATTAATTGAATCTCTTATTCTTCTTAATCCTTCTGGATGATAGAGGTCAATTTCAAACCAAGTTAAATTAAGGTCATCCAGAGCCCGAGTAATTTGTAAATATCCTTCAGTTTTAAAATTAAAATTTAGATCAAGATGAATATTAATATTATCTCCTGCACCTGATCTTAAAGCATCTATTTGTTTTCTTAATCCATCTATAATATTACTATCAACATTTAATTCAGGCCAGCCTGATTTTCCTGCAAACCCTTGCATTTCTAATACTGGTGTTTCGTCAAAAGTAAATATATTGGTTTTAAGGCCTTTATATCCTGCATCCTTTACATCTTTTCCTAATTGCTTTAGGTCCGCTAATGACCTTACTTGAGGTTTTTGCATAATCTTAGATAGTTCTTCTGATATTCTGTAAGTTCCACAATGTGACCAATATAAAGGAAGTTTATCTCTTATTGCCCCACCTAATAATGTATGAACAGGCACCTTTAAATATTTACCTTTAATATCTAGTAAAGCATTTTCAATCGCCGCAATTGCTTGTTGAGCAATTCCTCCAGGAGCTTGCCTTGAAGAAGCGTATAAGTATTGATGTATTTTTTCATGCGAAATAGGGTCTTGATTTATTATTTTGCTCATAAATCTACTAATAATAATACTTAATCCAGGACTTCCATAGCATTCGTTATATTCTGATATTCCTGATATATCTTCGTCTGTATTAATTTTAAGAAAAGAAAAATCTCTCCAGCCCGCATTACAATGCTTTATTTCAAAACCTATTATTTTCATAATATTTCCTTTTAAAAAATAATTTCTATTATTTAATTTGATTATTATAATTATAACTGTCAATAAACTTGAAATATTTTTTATTAATACCCACATATCAATTATATATTTTAAATTAAATTATAGGAAAATTTTAATGACTAAAGAAACATTTACTTTTCAAGCTGAAGTTGGAAAAATCTTAGATATTGTTGCGCATTCTTTATATAGTGAGAAGGAGGTCTTTTTACGAGAATTGATTTCTAATGCTTCTGATGCATGTGATAAACTAAGATATGCTTCTATTTCAGATGCGGCTTTATTAAGCAATAATTCTGAATTTAAAATAGAAATAGAAATAGATAAAAAAAATAAAATTTTTAATCTTAGTGATAATGGCATTGGTATGACTAAGGAAGAATTAATTGAATCTTTAGGTACTATTGCAAAATCAGGTACTCAAGCATTTATGAAAACTTTAGAGGGTAAAGAAGATAAAGATGTTAAATCATCTTTAATTGGCCAATTTGGTGTAGGGTTTTATTCAGCTTTCATGGTTTCTGACAAAATAACTGTAGAAAGTAAAAAAGCGGGGTCTTCAGAAGCTTGGTCTTGGACCTCTGATGGAAAAGGTTCTTTTGAAATAGATAGTGTGAAGAAAGAAGAAGTAGGAACAAAAATTATACTATCAATAAGTGATAAAGATAAGGAATATTTAGAAGCGGATAAAATAGAGACAATTGTAAAAAAATATTCTGACCATATTGCTCAACCAGTTACTTTAAAGGCCTCTAAAAAAGATGAAGAAGATAAAGTATTAAATAATGCTTCAGCTTTATGGACAAGAGACAAAAAAGATATAACAGAAGATCAATACAAAGAATTTTATCATCATGTAGGAATGGCTTACGATGATCCATGGTTAACACTACATAATAAAGCTGAAGGTCTTATTAGTTATACTAATTTATTATTTATTCCATCAAACAGACCGATGGATATTTTTAACCCAGATAGAAAAGCTAATTTAAAATTATATGTAAGAAGAGTTTTTATAACAGATGATTGTGAAGGATTAATACCTCCATATTTAAGGTTTGTTAAAGGAATAATAGATACTGATGATATAGATTTAAATGTTAGTAGAGAGATGCTTCAGAATAATCCTGTAGTTGCAAAAATTAAAAGTGCCTTGATAAAAAGAGTAATTACGGAATTGAAGAAAAAAGCTACTAAAGATCCAGAAAGTTATGCAAAATTTTGGGATGCTTTTGGAGCAGTTTTAAAAGAAGGAATACATGAAGATTTTACTAACAGAGATAAAATTCTCGAAGTATCTAGATTTAAATCTTCAGAATCAGAAAATTTAATTTCTTTAGAAGATTACATATCTAGAATGAAAGATGGGCAAGATAAAATTTATTATGTTTCAGGAGAAGATGAAAATAAATTATCTCAAAGTCCTCATTTAGAAGGTTTTAAAGCTAAGGGTATAGAAGTTATATATATGACTGATCCTGTTGATGAGTTTTGGTTGCCAAGCGTTGGTAAATATGCAGAAAAAGATTTTCAATCAGTTACAAAGGGGGGTGCTGACTTAGATAAAATAAAATCTGATAAAAAGGAAGACCCTAAAAAGAAAAAAGAAAATAAAAAAATAGACAAGCTTTTGGCTTCTATAAAAGTTACTTTAGGAGATGAGGTAAAGGAAGTTAAGATATCTGAACGGTTAACTGATAGTGCCGTATGCCTTGTTGCAGGTGATGGAGATATGGACATGCATTTAGAAAAATTACTTAAGCAGCATCAGCAATTAGATACTACAAGCCAAAAGATATTGGAAGTTAATCCAGATCATCCATTGATAAAAGATCTTTTAAAAATATTAGATAATGAAAAAGATAAAGTTGTATTTGATGATGCGTCATGGCTGCTTTTAGATCAAGCTAGAATTATTGAAGGACAACCAGTATCGGATCCTAATAAATTTGCTAGAAGAATGAATACTCTATTACAAAGAGGAATTAGCCTCTAAAAGAGAAAATTAGCTTGATAAATAGATAGTAATGTGTTTTTTTTTAATGCAACTAATTATTATTTGCATTTATCTGTATTTGTCTTATATAAGAAATGTTGTTTATTTTTTGTTTCCTCCCAGGAATAAAAAGTCATGGACAGCTATCCCAAAGTTAGCTTTTGCTAACTTTGGGCATAATAAATTATATTAATTTTTATGTAGTTATTTCTTTTTTATATCTTCTATATGCTGAGTTAAGTTTATATAATCAGACATAACTAAGTCAGGATTCAAACTTTCTACAGGAACTTTACTATATCCAAAATTTACAGCTATACTTGGTATATTAGCTTTTTTTGCACAATTAATATCATTATCACTATCCCCAATCATGATTGCTGCTTCTACTTTTTTACCTGTTTCTAAAATAGTGTTAATTAAATGTCTTGGATCTGGTTTTCTAAATTCATAAGTATCTCCACCTGTAATGATGTCAAAAAAACTTGATCCATTTAACCCATTTATAATTCTCTTAGCAAGTAACTCTGGTTTATTGGTGCAAATAGCCAGAGTAAAATCCATTTTCTTTAAATCTTTAAGAGTTTGTAATACATTTGGATAAAAGTCAGTTTTGTTTAATAGGCAATTGTCATATATTTCTAAAAACCGTAATCTTAATAATTCAGTATCAAAATTTTTGATATTAGAATATTTTGTTATTCCTCTTTTTATTAATTCTAATGCTCCATCACCTAAATATCCCATTACTTCTTGTAAAGTAATCTCAGGTATATTTATTTCACTTAATGTTTGATTCAATGCATAACAGAGGTCAGGCGCACTGTTAATTAAAGTTCCATCTAGATCAAAAACAATGATTTCTTTTTTTGTATCCATAACTTTCCTTTAAATATTTTGATTTATGGTTTAACTTCTAAATAATTATTTATAGTAATAGGTAGATATGCAAAAAGAATCAATTTCATTTATAATTCTAGCAGCAGGGATGGGGAACCGTATGCGTAGTAAAACTCCTAAAGTGCTTCATAAACTTGCTGGTGAGCCAATTATCTTTCATATTTTAAGAAAAATATTAAGCCTATCTAAAAAAATTACATTAAAAAAAATTATTGTTGTTTTAGGGCATGAATCAGAATTAGTAAAAAATACTATAAGCGCTTATTTTCCTAATATAGATTTTGCTTTTCAGAGTAATCAATATGGAACAGCACATGCCGTACTTTCTGCAAAAAAAGCTTTAAAAAATACTAGTGGTAAAGCGTTGATTCTTTGTGGTGATACTCCTCTAATAAGTACTAAATTAATATTAGATTTAATTAAGTTAAGTAAAAAAGTGGATTTAGGTCTTTCAGTCTTTAAAGCTGAAAATCCTTTTGGTTATGGAAGAATTGTTTTAAATAAGTTTAATGAAGTTACTGCTGTAATTGAAGAGAAAGATGCAAATAAATCCCAAAAAATGATAAATTTATGTAACGCAGGAGTCTATATTTCTGATATTAATTTATTATTCAGACTTTTATCTAAAGTAAAGCTTAATTCTAATAAAAGAGAAATGTATTTAACAGATATAATAGATATAGCGCATAATAAAAAAATACATATTGGAGCATCTTATTCAGAAGAAATAGAAAATATAGGAATAAATAATAGGGAGAATTTAGCAATGGCGGAAAAAGAGATGCAAAATATTATAAGATCAAAAGTTATGAAAAATGGTGTTACTTTAGTTGCTCCAGAAACTGTATTCTTTTCTCATGATACTAAAATCTCTAAAGATGTTTATATCGCCCCTAATGTAGTATTTGGGCCAGGAGTTAAAATTGCGGAGGGTGTAAGAATAGAGGCTTTTTGTCATTTAGAGGGAGTAACAATAAAGAAAAATTCTATTATAGGCCCATTTGCTAGGTTAAGACCAGGAACTATTTTAGAAGAATCTACAAAGGTTGGCAATTTTGTTGAAATTAAAAATTCTACTATTAAAAAAGGATCTAAAGTAAATCATTTATCTTATGTTGGAGATTCTAATATTGGAGCTAATGTGAATATAGGAGCAGGCGTAATTACTTGTAATTATGATGGAGTTAATAAGAATAAAACAAGTATAGGAAATGATTCCTTTATAGGTTCTAATGTTTCATTAGTAGCGCCTTTAAAGTTAGGGGCAAATACCCTGGTTGGTGCAGGAAGTGTTATAACAAAAGATGTTCCAAGTGATATGTTAGCAGTGGAAAGAAATAAACAATCTAATATTAAGAAAAAAAAGATTAAAAAATCTAAATAAAATAGATTTATTTATGATATTAAAGGTATGACATTTTCATGTGTGGAATAATTGGTGTAGTAGGTAAAAATAAAGCAGAATCTTTGCTATTAGAAGGTCTGAGAAGGTTAGAATATAGGGGTTATGATTCTTCAGGTATAGCCACACTAGTTAATGGAAAAATTGATAAAAGACGAGCTAGTGGCAAAATATCAAATTTAAGTTCACTCTTAAAGGAACACCCATTATCAGGCACCATAGGAATTGCTCACACTAGGTGGGCTACTCATGGAGCTCCTAATGAAAATAATGCTCATCCACATGCAAATGATAAGGTGGCTATTGTACATAATGGTATAATTGAAAATTACATAGATTTACGAGAAGAATTAATAGCGAAAGGTCATGAGTTCTTCACAGATACTGATAGTGAAGTGGTTGTTCATTTAATATCATATTATATTGATGAGGGGTTAGATAACAATCTTGCCGTAAGAAAAGCATTACAAAGATTAGACGGGGCATTTGCCTTAGGTATCTTATTGGCAGGTAGAGAAGATGTATTAATAGCTGCAAGACAAGATAGTCCTTTAGCTATTGGGTATGGAAAAGATGAGATGTATCTTGGTTCAGATGCATTAGCATTAGCTCCTTTAACAGATAGAATAGTATATCTAGAAAACCTCGATATGGCTGAAATAAGTAAAGATGGAATAAATATTTTTGATGAAGAAATGAATATTGTTACAAGAAAAGAAACAAAAACATTAATGTCTGGTAAAGCAGTTGAAAAGGGCGGGTTCAAGCATTTTATGCTTAAGGAAATACATGAGCAACCTACAGTAATTGGAGAAACATTAAAAAGTTTTATAGATCCTCATAATCGAAATATTGTTTTTCCTAAAATGGATTTTGATTTTACTAATATTAAGAAATTATCAATTATAGCGTGTGGCACATCCTCTTATGCAGCAATGGTTGCAAAAAATTGGTTTGAAAAATATTCAAATATTCCTACAGAAGTTGATATAGCTTCTGAATATAGATATAGAAATCATGCTCATACTGATAATGAAGCCGTGATAGTAATTTCTCAATCGGGAGAAACTGCAGACACTTTAGCTGCTCTAAATAATGCTAAGAAAAGAAATTTAAAAACTTTAGCGATAGTAAATGTTTTAGAAAGTTCTATTGCTAGAATTGCCGATGCAACTGTTTTAACATTAGCTGGGCCTGAAATAGGTGTTGCATCTACTAAGGCTTTTACTACTCAGCTTGCTACTTTAGCATGTTTAACATTATATGCATCTGAATGTAGAAAAACATTACCAAAAGATATGATTATTAAACTAGTTGAAGATTTAATAGAACTTCCAGCTTTAACTGCCGAAGTTCTAACAATTGATAATTCATTAAATAAGATAGCACAACAGTTAAAGAATGTGAGAGATGTGCTTTATGTAGGAAGAGGAGTTTCATTTCCTATTGCTTTAGAAGGAGCCTTAAAATTAAAAGAAATAAGTTATATTCATGCGGAAGCTTATGCTGCGGGTGAGTTAAAACATGGACCTATTGCTCTTGTAGATGATGGAGTTCCAGTAGTAGCATTAGCACCTTCTGATGAGTTATTTGCCAAGACAGCCTCTAATATTGAAGAAGTTGCTGCAAGAGGCGCAAAAATAATACTAATTTCTGATAAAGAAGGTATTAAAAAACTATCTAATATTACGCATGTTACATTAGAAATTCCCAAGAGTAATAAATTCATTCTGCCTATATTATATTCTATACCAGTACAAATGTTAGCTTATCATACTGCTGTGATAAAAGGGACTGATGTCGATCAACCGCGCAATCTTGCAAAAAGTGTAACCGTAGAGTAGTTTTGAACGGTGAAATAACTTCTCCAATTTTCTCTCATTATTTGTGTTTTTCAGTCAAAGTAAGAACGAATAGATTTTACTTATTAAATTTACAGGCTTCAATTAACATTTTTTCTCTACTAGATTTAGGTGGTGGAAATGACCATGATTCATCAGGTTTTTTTGACGTCCATGAAGGTTTTCCTAGCGCCATATGATGTTTATAAAAAGTTGTATTAAGAATTTTATATTTAAAGAATTTACAATCAACTTGTATGTATTGAGTTGTTGAGTAATCTCCCATTGTAGTAGGTTTATCACGATCTGTTAATGACCAAAAGTAAACATGACCATCAATAACTTTTGCTCTTGCAAAATCAATAAAATGATAAAGTTGATTGTTATCAAAAATAAACTTCCAATCAGCAAGACTATTGGAAGAAAATATCACTGAGAACAGCATTGTGAATATGAGAAGTAGTTTTTTCATGATACTATCATTGCAAAAATATATCTGAGAGGGAAGGAATTAATATTAATTACTAACTAAAACTTAGAACATCGTGCTCCATAGCTCCATCCCATTCCTCCCATACCAGACTGAGACATATACAAATTTCCATCATAATAAGTAATAAAACCATGATAGGCCCTACCAGTATTGAATGCTGTAAAATGATTACTTGTATTATTTACAAGATCAAACTTTAGAGCAAAAAAATTATCATTTCCTGCTATAACAATTGCATCACTACCCCACTTAAACTTAAAAGTAAAATTATCCAAAAGACCATGAACTATTCTATCATCAAAAACTTGTATAGAATAAGCTTTCTCCACATTACAATAATAAACATCGCCCTCTGCAGAGTGAGAGCTAACTGAATAAAACAAAACCATTAATAATAATAAATATTTCATATAAGAATACTTACATGGATGTAGATATAAGAAAACAAAATTCATATAATCTTCATAAATTCTAAACCCTATACCTATATCTCTCATCTATAACTATAATGGTTAGTAGTCATAATTAACCTCTTAAGGACTTAGGAGCATGTATATAGTTGTTTAATCTCTTCCTTCCCCAAAGCATGCTCTTAGGTCTTTACCATAAAATGAAAGGAACACATTATGTGGTTTGAAGCCATCGCTTATTTCACTCTTGCTCTACTACAAATAAATATTTTTTAAATTAGAAAGGACTCTCTATGAAAAAACCTCTCATCTTACTTTACTTATTTTTTTACTTTTTTTTCACCCTTCTTTTTTCTTTTTCTGTACAAGCGAGATCTCTTCAATCTAATATTAATCAACCTTATGGTTTATTTTTTGTTGAAGCCAATAAACTAGAAGAAGAAAAAGAAATCTTTGCGGCGCCAACCTTGAAGACAGATGTTCATGTTGATGTGCAAGGTTTGCTAACTACAACAACCGTAAAACAATACTTTATAAATCCAAGTAATACCTGGATGGAGGCAATCTATTTATTCCCACTTCCGGACAAATCAGCGGTCGATTTTCTTCGAATGAAAATAGGGGAACGTTTTATTGAAGGCGAGATCCAAGAGAAAGTGGAAGCGGAAAAAATCTATGAAAAAGCCAAGAAAAACGGCAATAAGGCCTCCCTTGTGAGTTCTAGTAGGGCTAATATTTTTAAGACAAAGGTCGCTAATATTGCTCCAGGTGAAATGATAATTATAGAAATCCGTTATCATGATATTATAACATTAAAAAATGATATTTATAGTTTAAGAATCCCAACCGTCATTAATCATCGCTATACGCATTCCAAAAAAGTGCAAGAAGGCGATATAATATCAGAAGCTGCAGAATTAAATCCTGAGATACACTCTCCGATTAACTTGAGTCTGGATTTTACGGTCAATCCTTATTCTATTTCAATTGATCTTAACACAGGCTTTGACATTACAATTCCTGAAAGCGCCTTTCACTCCATATCTGTTGACAGTGTTTCCTCCTCGCATCATCAAATCACTCTTGCTGATGGCAAGATACCCTCAACAAGAGATTTTGTTTTGAACTTCTCGCCAATCAAGTCAGCAGAACCTTACATAGAAATATACGGAGAGGATATCGGTAGAGATCTTTATCTCTACGGCTTGATTAACCCACAAATTGAACAGCAAGATCTCACCGTAATGGATAAAACAGCAATTACAATTGTCGCGGATGTGTCGGGAAGCATGAAGGGTAACTCTTTACGACAAATGCAAGGAGCCTTGATTGCGTTTATCAATCAACTACCAGAACATCATTATATTAACATCATCGCTTTTGATGATCGTCATTATAAATTATTTAACGAAGCCAAGCCTGCCACCCAGAGCACTAAGCAACTAGCATTAAAGTTTGTTCATGATATGGAAGCAGATAACGGAACGAATATGCTTCCTCCTATCTACGAAGCAATCTTAGAGAAGCCTCCCCTGTTTATGAAGCAACAGGTCGTCCTGATGACGGATGGCTCAATTGATTATGAAAAAGAGATCATGGCCATTATTCATGAGCATATTGGAGATAAGAGATTTCATGTGGTTGGGATAGGTAGTGCACCCAACTCTTTTCTCATTAAGGGAATGGCCAAGGCTGGAAGAGGAAGCTATTTATATGTCGATGGTAATTTTAAAGAAAAAATCAAAGACTCTTCCAAAGTATGGCTCGGAGTTAGGCCCGAAAACATCGTCATCAATGAAAGTGATAAAGCTATGCCAGTTAACTGTGATGTAGTTGTAGAGGTTGTTGAGCCTATGGGTGCTGATACACTGGTTTGGTCTTCATTAAACGGTAGGGAGCTTCGATTGACAGTTGAAGGCAATAAGACAATTAATATTGGAGACAAGTTAAGCGTAGGATTTGATCCTGCTCACATTTCAATATTTGAATTTGAGAATGAAAATAGACTTTAACAAATATAGGTATTTAGAAAATGTACAAATTTCCAAAAGATTCAAAACTTAATAATCCAGAATTTATTTTTGCCTTCCCAGCTTATAATATGAGAAATACTGAAATTGGTGGAATCTTAGGGAGAGCTCAGTTAAAAAGGTTGGATGAAAATATTGAAAAGAGGACTATAAATCAGACATTGTTCTTGTCTAAAATTAATAGCGAACATTACCGAAATGATTTTATAGAAGAAGGCTCATCTAATTATGCGTTCAATTTAATACTTAGGCACAAAGATCAGCTTTTAATGGATAGACTATGTAAGATTTTAAGCTCAAACGGTGTTGAATATCGGCGTGGTAGTGCGGGAGGAGGAAATCAATTACGACAGCCATATATTCAAAAACTTTTCGGTAAAGACTTAAGTAATTCTTTTCCAGAAACTGATCATATCCATTTTTTTGGAATGTACATTGGAAACTTTCCGGAACTGCTAAAAGAGGAAATCTTAGAGATAGTAGAATTAGTAAATTCAGCGGT
>ENA-OWPI01000387-OWPI01000387.1-marine-metagenome-genome-assembly--contig:-NODE-387-length-62105-cov-11.544141_pt1 | contig 62105 bp, 56 predicted proteins | sample MGYA00238138_ERZ651775 | MGnify/ENA primary metagenome ERZ651775 (study PRJEB26906, sample SAMN06265043) | marine metagenome | isolation source: Helgoland LTER site | place: Germany:Helgoland, sampling...
TTCCCCCAACAACAACAGGGGCTGCTCTTTTGCTGTTTTTTTTTTGTTTCGACCAATTAAGTTTGAAAAAATTCAAACGTTTCTCTCTCTCTTTTCGCTCGTCAAAAATCATCAGAATAAAGAGAGTATATACTTTCAAGCGCGCGCGTGAGAGAGACGCGCAAATACTATATATATACACACACACACACACACACACACACGTGCCCGTATATATTGATTTCGCGAATCCCCACGCGTTAGAGGAGGAGACGGAGGAGAGTAAAGAGAGAGAGAGAGCGAATACTAAAAGTAATACATAAAAATAAAAGATGAGTTCCGGAGTGATTCCAAACGACGACTGCAAACCGGCGTTCGATAAAGTCCGTCTCGGGAAAGTGAAATACGTGACGTATAAAATCGACGACAAAGCGGAGAAGACGGAAGTGTGCGCGATTGGAGAGACCAAGGTATGATGTTATTATTCGATATGGTTTTGTTTTTGTAGCAGCTGCGCGCCGATCATCGTTATTCTTCTTCGTACTCGCGAGCCGCGATCTCTCTTTCAGCAATCTGACACCAAACGTCTCTCTTATTTATTCTTTTCACAACTTTTGTTTACGAACGCGTACAGGCGGAGTTCAAATTTGAAAAATTCCTCTCGTTACTTCCGGAAACGGAGTCTCGATACGCGGTTCTCGATTGGGACGTGACCACGGACGACGGCAGGCAGTTTAGTAAGTTATTTTTTATCAGTTGGGTTCCGGACTCGTGTAAAGCGAAGGAGAAGATGTTGTACGCTTCGTCGAAGCAGAGTTTACGAAACGCCTTGAGCGGGGTGCACTTGGATCATCAAGCGGCGGATATGGACGACGTGACGGAAGAGATTTTCACCTTGAAAGCGCTTGGGAAGTAGGCAGAGAAAGAGAGAGAGAGAGAGAGAGAGCACCTATATAGCACAACACATATATAAAAAGATGGCGAACGAGACTATGAGAGTATTCATATTTGCGCAGACGAGAGAGAAAGAGAGCGCGCGCGAGAGAGAGACCTTACCCATATACATACAACAAAACCCGATATTTTTAATAAGTAATAGTACGTAGAACAGTAAAAGTGAAGAGAGAAAGAGAGAGAGAGACGCTGCGCAAACATTGGTCGTTGGAATACGTTCACATTCTTACGCCTTGAATTCAAGCGATGCTTCACAACTTCGTCAACAAAGCGCAAACCATCATGATTTAAAACGCAGAGTATATATCGAAAAAGAAATCGAACAAAATGACATCCTCCTCTCACACTGACTCTTCCTCTCCGTTAAACCCGCGTCGTCGCGCTCTCTATCACTCTCACGTCCTCCGACGTCTCCCGAAATTCGCCTCCGCGTTTGCGTACGGCGCGAGCATTTTAACGCCAAACATCCCATCGCAAATGCTCGACTACATCATCGTCGTCGACGACGCTCGCGCATGGCACGAAGTAAACATGCGTTTGAATCCCTCGCACTATTCGAGAGTTTTACGCTTCTTCGGAGCGAGTGCTGTCGATGCGATGTCGAACACTATCGGCGTTGGGGTACATTTCAACGCGTACGTGGACATTGAAACTCCGAATTTGGAGGCGTTCAAGCAGACGAGATATAAATACGGCGTCGTCGAGCGGAGGACGATTGAAAGGGACGTGGAAGGATGGGATAATTTGTTTTTAGCTGGTAGGATGCAAAAACCGTACGAGCGGGTGATGGGTGTAAGAGAAGAAGAAGAAGATGATGATGATAATGATGATGATAACGGTCTCGCGTTAGATGCGTTGAACGGTAAGAAGAACAAGAGAGCGGCGTTGGCATACGCTTTGTTAGTTTCGAGAGGAAGTGGGAAAAGTAAAGGGACGACGACGGTCGAAGAACGGGATTTGTACGAAACTATTGCGAATTTGAGTTACGATGGTGATATAAGACATGTTTTTGGTGCGGAAGATGCGCAGAAAGCGAGGAGGATTGTGGACGGGTCGTTCGAGAAGATGCGAGAGTGGTACGAAGAGAGTTTTCGAGATTTTCGAGACTCGTTGGACGTGATTGATTACGACGTGGATTTGGATTCGAACTCGTTGTCGTCGTCGTCGTCGTTATCGTCACCATCACAGAAACCACGAGTACTCACTCACGATCATTCTCCGCAAGCGACGAGAAAGCTCCTCGCGATGCTCCCTCCGCCTTTTTTGGAAACCATGGTCGCCGGTGACTTGAGAAAGTTGGATATGGTTTCCCGAGAGGCAAACGCGGAGACCATCGCGCGTTCTATCCGAGAAACTTCACGAGATATCGTTCGTAAAAGTTCGCTCAGACAATCCATCTCTGCGGCACTGACGACAGATGTAGTCAAAGTAGTAACGTACGCGTACCAAAAGTTTAGCAAATACAGAATAGAGTAGTTTAGAAAAAAGTAGTAGTTTTAGATAGATAAGTGTGAATTTTTGTGCGTGTTGATGTGTGTACTGTATGTATAAGCGTGTGGTAATTATATATAATTTAAACCATTTCTAATTCTCTCCTCTCTCTCCTGCTCTCGCCCTCTCTCTGCTCTGTCTCCGTTTCTCTCTCTCTCTCTACTCTCTCTCTCTCTTCCTCTCTTACTCTCTTTCTCCAAATTGTGTCGTTTTGTTCGCGTTTATTTTTCTATTTCCTGCTAAAATTTTTCTTCTCAATTTAAAAATTTTATTGGACAAACACGTTGGAGAGTTGTCTGACTTGCCCTTTGACGGACATGTCGATGAAACCAGAACCGTCCTTACCGTATTGCACGACGAAACCACCCAACAAAGACTCATCAACTTCCGGCTTTAACTTGATGTTCTTCGCCCCAGTCATTTCTTGCAACTTCTTCGCAATCATGAATTGCTGCTCGTTTTCGAGCTTCACCGCGCTCGTCACCGTCGCGACTTGCGTGTCCGTAGCCTCGCAAAACAACGTCTCAAATTCCTCGATGATCGCGGACAATTGGTTCATGCGCTTCTTGTCGACCAACAATTGCATAAAGTTGGTCGTGAACGCGTGGAACGACGCTTCCCCGGCTAATTTTTGCAAGATTTCTTTCTTCTTCTCTTCGCCTACAACCGGGTTGGCCAAAAACGCGGCGGTCCCTTCGTTGGCAGCCAAATAACCCGCGACGGTTTCCAAGTCGTCGTGCACGGCTTCCAAGGCGCCGGCGGATTTGCAGGCGTCAACCAAAGCGGCAGCGTAACCACCAGCGACCGGAGAGGAGGCCTAGAATAGAATAATTTCGTAAGTACGAGTTCATCGGAGGAATACGAATACGCGCGCGAGCAAATTATTATCTTCTTCCGCTTAAAAAAAAAGAGATATCCTAATCCAGAGGAGAGTAATCGAGAGGAAAAGATCTTTCCAGCCGCGAAAAATGATTGTCCGAAACGCGCTGAGAAGAGAACACAGACGACGTCTTTCGCCCGAGAAAACGATTACATCGGATGCAGAAAAGTGCAAAGAAACTTTTGCACGACGATTGAAGTCTCACGAAGACTCGCAAACCGTCGTCTTCGTCCATCGTTCTCCCAATCAAGATGCATTTCAGTCCCTCCCTTGCACGCTTTCTTCTCCCTCTGTGTGTCCCTCTGAACGGCCCAGACACAACAAGAAAAACAAAAAAAAAACTAATCGCCGATTTTTAAGCGTACCTTAGCTTGCGCTTGCGTGTTCACGATGCGTCTCGGCGCGACGTTTTTTCGTCGCAAAGAACTCGTGGAACCGGCGGTAGATCTCGCGAAGGAGATGGATTGCATAGAAGCGGCCATATTTAGTTAGAATATGTGTGTTTTGTTAAGAGTGTTTTTATGATGATGATTTGGATTTTTCCGCGTTTATCCCTTTTCTTCTCTAGAAAAGAGATTTTTCACCTGACCTCGAGGATGAGCATTTCTAGGGTGTCAAAATTTAAAAAACTTAGCAGAAAAACAACGATTTCCACCTCATCGCGTCCAAAACAAGCGCTGTTGTTGGTGTCGTTGTTGTTGGTATTGTTTGCGGTGGTGAGAGACAGAGAGAGTAGCGATAGTTTATTCATTAGCAGCGGGAGGAGCGACTGCGACAGCAGCGACGACGTTAACGATTCAGACGACGACGACGGTTTCTTTTACTTCTTCTTCTTCTTCAATCCGTTGTTGTTTCGGTTTTAGGAGTAGTTATACTGAGAAGAAGAGGAAGAATACTAATTCGGGAAGGACGAACGCGAGGGCGGCGAGAGAAACCACCAAGAATCAGAAACAAACCAACGAGGAGGATAACAACATGGCGGCTGCCGCGAAATCGCTCTCTCGCGGCGCCTTCATCCTCTTCGAAGGCGTGGATCGGTGCGGGAAAACCACCCAAGCGAGTAAACTCGTGGAAAGCTTGAACCAATCGGGAGTGGCGAGCGAGTTGTGGAGATACCCGGACCGAACGACGACGATTGGAAAAATGATCGACGATTACTTGCAGTGTAAAGCAGATAGCGACGACGCGTCCATGCACTTGTTATTCGCGGCCAACAGGTGGGAGAAGAAAAAAATGATGGAGGAAAAGTTGCGAGCGGGCGTGACGCTCGTCGTGGACCGGTACGGGTACTCCGGCGTCGCGTTTACTTCGGCGAAGAAATTACCAGGTTTAGACCAACAGTGGTGCAAACACAGCGAAACTGGCTTGGTGAAACCAGATTGTTTGATGTACATGGAAATCAGCGAAGATGCGGCGAAAAAGCGAGGTGGATTCGGCGAGGAAAGATACGAAACGACAGAGATGCAAAAAAACGTTCGAGAAGTTTTCGCGGATTTGCGAGAGGATTGGTGGAACGTCGTCGACGCGGACAGGACGATTGAAGAGGTCCAGAAAGACGTGCAAACGATTGCCAGAGATGCCGTGGAGAGGTGTAAACGAGGGAAAGAGTTGGAACATTTCGAGCCTGGATGGTAAAGAGAGAGAGTTTATGCGTTTTTTTAGTTTTGATCGTATTTATACATTTTCCATAGCACACTCTGCCCCCACACTTCGTAACAAGCAAAACATGGCACAGAACCCGCCTCCGACAAAGCATCATCGAAGAGTCGTCGATTACTGCTCCGACGAGGAGGAGGAGGACGAGGAGTTTGTGATCGAAGAAGAACTGAACAAGCTCTCCGCGCTCATCGAAACGTCTCTCGCGAACGCGTTCGGTTTCGCGTGTTGCGACGAATTGGCCGTCGACGAGAATTTGGAAACGAAACGGTTAAGCGCACACTTGAGGTTGATTTTAACACCACTCTCATCGTCGAAGAAAGAAGAGATGAAAAATGCCTGCGAAGAGTGCTTGACGACGCTGTGGCGTGTTTTGAGGGACGAAAGCTGTGGGTGGGATAAACCGACGTATCGAGAGTGCTTCGTTCTGAGTTCGTTACGGCTTTCACTGTGTACACTACTCGAGGGAAACTTACAGGAAGCGATGGAGTGTTTAGATACGGCGTTAATATTAGGTTGCCCTGGAGAAATGGCAAGACCGTTCGTAAGGGTGTTGGAGAAGTTACTGCGTCGATCGGCGGGCGGCGGAAATAGAGCGAGTAGTAATAGTTTAGTAAAGAAGCAAAAGGTGGCGGCGCGAGAGAAAGCTTTGGTGGTTGACAATGTTCTGCCCTCTTCTTCGTCACTAGTCCCGAAAATTCTCCACCCGTTGGAAAGAATGAACGATAACGCGACGTGGGAAGAATTTAAGGTGATGTATTTTAATAAGGATATGCCAGTGCAATTGCCGTCGGACAAAAGCATGCCGTGCGTCGAGAAATGGCGAGACTTGGCGTACTTCAAGGAAAGATTCGGGAAGCGGCTAATACCGTTGGAAGTTGGGAAATACGACGACGTGGAAAATTGGAGAGAAGAAATTGTGCCCTTGGAGGTGTTCATCGACGAACACTTGGCGCCGGACATTTTGAAGAAAGGAGACAAGAATAGTTTCGTTTCGTATTTAGCGCAACACCAACTTTTTGAACAAATACCGCAGCTGGCGATGGACTTTGAGATTCCGACATGGTGCAGCGCAGGGCAATTTGAGCGATGTAACATCTGGCTCGGCACATCGAATACTATCACTCCTTGCCATTTTGACTCCTACGACAATATTTTCGGTCAAGTTTTTGGGTACAAGTTTGTTCGATTATACTTGGAGAGCGATTCGCAGTTCATGTATAAATCCGGCGGCGATTGGGAAACGACTCGGTCTTGGAACGTGAAAGATAACGACGATAGAGACGCCGACGACAATAGCGAGAAAAAGGAGACCAAAAAGAAGTTCCGCAACGCGCAAGGCAACATCTCGCGCGTGGACGTGGAAGCTCCGGATTTAGAAAAATTCCCCGAGTTCGCTAAAGCTACGCCTATGGATGTCATATTAGGCCCGGGAGATTTCATATACATCCCGTCTCGAACGTGGCATTACGTCAGAAGTCTCACCGTTTCGTGTAGCTTGAACTTTTTGTTCTGAGCAATTTTATGGATGGATAGATAGAGATAATACGTAGAGGAGAGCCTTCCGACTTTTGTAACTTGCAACGAAAACCTCAAAGCACAGAAGATACACAATAACGTTATAACGAACTTTATCCAAAGAAATTCGACGCTCACAACACAAACACGCACAAACACACGCACGCGCATCCGCACACGAAGACAATCGATCAACCACTGCTCGCAACAAAACTATGTTCACCGCGCAACAACTCCAAGCCGCGCCGTATTCCCAGGACATCCAAAAATGGTTTCTCATGTGGTCCGCAACTTTCTTGTTTCTGAGAAATGTGCTTTTCCGTTCCAAAACCGCCGACTTTAGCAACCGCTTCGTGAGCATCGTCCACGCGTTGATCGCGATTTACTTGAGCTACGAGTCCTTTGAATCCATCGATTCGAGTATGTTTGATAAGGTTGGGACGAAAAATACCCCCGCGCAGACGTATTGCATGGCGGTGTCGTTGTCGTATTTCATATACGACTGTTTGTATTGCATCGTGACGTTCGAGTTCGACGCGGTCGTGCACCATATTTTTACCATCGGCGGGTTAACCAGCGGCGTGGTGAACCAGAAGTCCGGGGTGGAGTTGGTTGGTTGTTTGTTCTTAATGGAAGTATCCAACCCGAGCTTACACTTGCGGTCGTTACTTCGCGAGATGCGAATGAAAGACTCCATGTTTTCCACGTTGAACGACTTGCTCTTCGCCGGTCTGTTTCTCGTCTGTCGATTGGTTCTAGGCCCGCCGTTGGTGTATAAAACGTTGACGTGTAAAAACAGCGATTTGCTGGTAAAAATCGGTGCGTTTGGAATTTTAGCGGTGAGCGTGTTGTGGGGTTGGAAGATCATAAAGATGTTCATCAGCAAGGCGAAGAAGTTGTTAGGGATAGAGACGAGGAAGAGGAAGAGAGCGTAAAATAAAGTTCTCTCTCGAAGAGTCTTTTCTCCTCGAGGAGGGAGAATACGCGCGCGAAACGTTCGTTCACTCGAGAAAACAACAACACCAAGGAGAAAGAAAGGAGAGGACTTTGTGCTCCGCTCTCCTCAACGAGAGGCCAGATGCCGACCGTCTTATTTATTCAAGCGTATTTAACAACATTTAAGTATTTTTCACCCAAGCTAAAAATAAATGCACACACATCCAACACATGCGTTGACCACCCGCGTCGTCGTCCCGCAAAATGTCCACATCGCACGTTTCCTCCTGGTCGCGACTCCTGCACGACGAAAGAGACCCCGAGAACGTTTCAAAAGAACAGAGAAACGCGCCGGCATCGATCTCGAGCGACGACGACGATTCAGACGACCAACCTCGACTGGCTTCCCCGGAGACCTTTTTTGCCATTTCGCAGCAAGGTCGTCCGTCGACGTCGAGCCGAGCGTTGAAAACCTTCGGACGAGCAAACAACAACAACCACCTAAAAGATCAGGCGCCGAGGAGTACCGACGACGAGAGCGTCGTCGTCCCCGAAAAACCTTTAGTATTATTAGGTCGTCTTAAAACGCGAACCACCGGGAAGAAGAAGAAAAAGACAAAAGTGCTCAAAAACGAAAAGTGCTCAGAAGAAGAAGAAGAGGAAAATTTCAAGCTCCGCGCGATTGTGATTCGATCACCGGAACCACACGTAAAGAAGAAGAAAGATCTAAAGTTTGCAAAAGCGTCGAATGATGAAGTGCACGCGAAAGTACGCGACGGGTCCGCGCTGTTTCGAAGAGCTAAAGAACGGGAAGAAAAGAAGACTTTTAGGAACGACGACGACATCGCGCTCGTACCGGAGGAGAAACTTGAGCACTTATTGCGAATCTGTCGAGAGGCACCGGACGGCGAAAACTGGCGCGATAAAGTGAACGCGTTGGAGCGATTGAGCGAAATCTCACACGCGTATTCAATCTCTAGATCGTCGTCGATGTTTATCAGAGCCATCGAAGACGGAGGTAAACACGCGCAAGATTTACGCGCGTGTTTAGCCAAGGCGGCGTTGAAATTTCTACGCGCGGTGTGCGAGCACTGCGATGCTCCGCATTGCGTTTCAAATAGTAGCAACGCTTTGACGGTTTTAGGTAAGTGTATGTTGAAAAGAGCTAGCGATGGAAGCGCATTTTTGAAACAGGACGCGTTGGATGCTTTGAGACTTCTTCGCGAACGAATCGGTCCGAATGCATTTCTGAAAATTATACTCGCGCAGCCGTCCAACGTCAATCCGAGAGTGCGACGGACGATGGCTTTGTGTTTGAGCGAGGTGAGCAATAAAGAAAGGAAAATAGACAGACAAACTATCGAGCGAGTTTTATTAGTGAAAGATGTAATGGTCAAAGATGGTGACGCTGAAACGCGAGCGTACGCGAGGAAAATCTTTTCATCGTCCGGAAAGAATGTTTGAAATGTATTTCGTGTATTATTATTAAACCACGCACAAACTGCTATACTGTCTCCCCTCACTTACTTTCGCTTCTCTATGACAAAAAACTCTCTCGCTCTAATCATCGCTCTTCCCCGCCGCGTTTTCGTCCGTTCTGTATTGTTCCTTCCACTTGTCCCCTTTGTTCAACTTCGGCGCTCCTTTGTCCACCTCCGTGCTCGACAAGTTCAACGTCGATCCCAACGCGTTGTCGTCAAACTTCGTCACGTCCACGTCGTAATTTTCCACGGTCATGTTATCCTTTAACGTTTGCGTGACTGGTTGCGCTAACAAAGAATCTCTCCCCTTGGAATCGGCATCCGCTTCGTCACTCTTCGACTTGGCGTTCGCCATACCAATCGCGCTCGCCGCTAACTCCGCGCGTAACTTCTCTCTCGCCGCTTTCTCTTCTGGCGTTTCTTTCGCCAACTCTTCCTCTCTCTTCTTCAAATCGGCCATTTGTTCAGCCAACGGCGAGTTCGGGTCGACTTTCCCGGAAATGTTCGCCACGCGTTCCGTCGCGTTCTTCCCTCTCGAGTCTTCGCCGTATTTTTCGTACGTTCTCTCCTTGGTCAACATCTCGAGCATTTTCGCCGGTTCATACGAGCCTTCGTTGAAAATATCCGCCAATCTTGGGTACAACGAGCCGAACCCGAGCGGCAACACCAACCACGAGACGCCTTCCAAAGCGCCCAAAAAGGTCCCCGGCAACCCGTGCCCGGTGAAGGTTTTCGAGAGCAACGACAAGCCGACGATTGGCACCGTCGCCGCGGAAACGATCGGCGGAATCTTGTTCGTGATCTCGTCGTACTTTTTCATGAGCTCGTCCGCGTCAAACCCGTCCGCCGCCGCTCGAACTTTCACCGAAGAACGTTGTTGTTGTCCTCCTCTCGGAACGAAAAACTTATTCGATCGCAATTTGGATCCCGAAACGGACGATTGGTGTTTCGCCGAAACCAGCTTTGCGGAATACGTGTTGGTCATCATCATCATCGCAGACATCAAAATCAAGTGTGCAGAGTTACAAACAAAAACGAGTCGTTTGTGTCGCGTCGCAGGTTTGAGAGAATGCGATAATATAAACTCTTCGTCGTGTGTTAAGTGAAGCGTGCTGATGATTTTTTCCCAGAAAGTTTTATCCACCAAACCAACCCAAAAGAAAGATCTTTTTTTCCTGCAAGAGAGCACAAAAAAAAAGCTACAGCCAATTAAATTCTCTCTTTTTCCAGCAGGAGGCACACGAGACAGAACAAAAGAAAAGAAGGAAACTCTTCATTAAAAACTAGTTAGAGGATGTGATGAGGAAGTTTTAGTAAAGGAGGAGGAGGAGGAGCTTTACTGCGCGAACCTGACGGGGAAAGATATGTCGTCTCTGGAGAACGGTTTTTTTGACGAGGAGAAAGAGTTTGAGAGGAAGAAGCGCAAGAAGTTTCGACATCTGATGAATCATCCCGAGCACTTCCTCCTCGGAAACGCGCTGGAAGAAACAACATTCGAGGAGGACGTGCGGGGGTGGCAGAAGAACCAGCACCAAAAAAGCGACAAAAACGAGAGCGGGAAATTGGCCCCGAGGGATTTTGTGCGCGAACTGTTCGCGGGACCTCGCACAGATAAAAAAATGGTCGAGGTGCAACTGTCTGACAAGAAGAAGAATGCGTCGGTATCTTTTTCGGGGTCGACGTACGACCGAAAGTCGACACGGATGGACATCGACGATTTCCTGCGTCACCGTGTACCACCCGACAGTAGTGGCGTGAACTTTTTGGGAGAAGGGCAACACTCGTTGTATCTCGCGCAGGAAGACGTGCCCGAGGCGATGGCGAAACATTTAGATTCGTTTAAACCGTACGCCGAAGGTCTCAAGCGATACGTATATAAGAGATGGAACGTAAGACTCAGTGCGAACATCCAAAGACGCGTGTGGATGAACCATGAACGCGTGGAAACGACGCCACATTACGACGATTACGATAACGTGTTATTCGTGTGGACGGGGAGGAAGACTGTACATTTGAAAGCGTTTCGTGGGGATGGATTTCATTTTTGCGTTGCGAATACTGAGGTTGCGAATCACGCCCATCCGGAAGCTTTACCAGATCCTGAGAGTTACGAGTATACGTTTGTTGTGAATGCTGGGGAAGCGGTTTTTATTCCGATGGGATGGATTCACCGCGTCGAATCGGATGAGGGAACGATTGCTATCGCGCACGAAATACAAGACGCTCTGAGTATTGAGTTCATACATAACACGGTCTCGCGTTTGGACTACCCTTGGGATGAAAGCTTATACCTGGTGCGAAGAAAAATTGAAAGCAAAATCGACTGGAAGTTTACTTCGCTCGTAGCTGAGTTGATAGATTCAAAGAACGAAGAGATAAAAACGCGAGCGAAGATTACTCACGAAAACGTCGCGTACATAAAGAGTAAATGCGAGGAAGGAAAAGAGGTCGAGTTTGAAATTAATAATCCCGAACAGCTCATGGAGAACGTTTCGCAATCTTGCGCTATACTCGTAGACGGAGGAAAAGAAGAAGGAATAGACGACGAAATCCCAAAGTATCGAAAAGATGTGCTCGCAATGAACCCTTTGCAAGCCAAACTGCACACGTTGCAACTCTCTTTACTCAAAGACTATCTAGGCGAGAGTAAGTTTGAAAAGTGGATCGGCGACTGCTCTCTCAAATACGCCGAATCGCGAGGTCCAGAGTGGAAACGCGAGGACACGTGCAAGTCCATCTTGTGCGAAAAGGTGTACGAATACGATTTCCATCTAGCGTGCGAAGCCGTCGTGGAACTCGCTAGGCGTCGTAGTAGAAACAAAGAGCACGACGTTAAAAAAGAAGTCGACGACTGCCCGGGGTCGTCGTCGTCGTCCGTCGTGGAAGAATACAAGTCGTTGAGCTGGGATTATAAGCTCATCGGCGGATGGCCGAGGGGTAGCATCAGGAAGCCGTTCGATCCGCACGTCGCCGCGTTTGGTCTCCTTTAGTATTTAGTATTAATAGTAGTAGTTTAGAAGAGCTTTGTAAAATATTTTATGCGTTGTGAGAACCATCGGGCACGATTTCGATGGAACGCCCGATGAACGCGTGCGTTGCTTTCGCATCTTCACTTTGGTAACTCGCGTATTACACAACTTAACTTTTCCAATGGCATCAACGCTTTTGGTCGCCGCACCAACCTTACGCACTTCAAAGCACAACGAAACAAAGATCAACAAAGAAGTTCAGCGTTTCTTTTCATCGTCTGCTTTTTCGAGGAACGAGAAGCGTCGGTTGAGGACGTCTCTGTTATGCGCGTCGTCGTCGTCATCTGCCGACGACGACGAAACGTCGTCGTCCAAATCCTCCTCTGCGCTTCCTCGTACTCCGGGAACCTCCGTGGACGCGTTAGATGCGGTCATGATGAGCCCCGAGACAGAGATCACGACGAAAACGACGAACCCGGATATTAAAACGTTCTCTGAGGACGTCCTCGCTGTCTGCTCGAAAGGCTATGATTTCGCGTTGCAATCGCTCGATAAAAAGTTAGACTTGGCCATAAAGCTCGATCCGGCGACGGGCGAGTTACTCTCGGACGACAACGAACAGTCGGTAAATTTGAGACAACAAAAAGGATTAGAGGAGGAGAAGTTTGCGATCGACGTGCTGGAGTGTTTAGCTTCTTCGTCTGGTAATGGTGGTGGCGAGGAGAACAAACAACGCATTCGAGCGTTTGCGAGAGGACAACAAGTGCCGAAACGCTCGTACGCGTTGGCGGAGTTAAAGTTGAACGATATCGATCCTTCCAAGTTGTTAGCGCCGACGGAGAACACGATTACTGAGATTAAGAAGAAATTGGGCGTCGCGGTTGGAGCGTTGGTCATTGTGGGTGCGATTGTGACGAGTGGGGAAGACGTGGGCGCGGCGCCGTTTCAGGCCATCAAGACGTTTGTGTTTTTGAGTTTTTTATTAGCGTACGACGCGGTGGCGTTAAACGCGGGGGCGCAGAATTTGGTTTTGGATTTCGTCGCGAATTTGACGTCGGAGGAGTACAAGACTCGGTTGAGAAGACACGAGGCTGGGCATTTCTTGGTCGCGTATTTAACCGGCGTGTTGCCGAAAGGGTACACGTTGAGTTCGCTGGACGCGTTTAAACGGTTTGGACGATTGAACGTTCAAGCGGGGACGTTGTTTTGCGACGGACAGTTTCAAAACGAAGTGAAGAGAGGGAAGATTACGAGCACGTCGGTTGGGAGATTTGCGTGCGTGGCTTTAGCTGGAGTGTGCGCGGAATACGCGAAGTATGGCAACTCGGAAGGCGGCGCGGCGGATATTCAGCAGTTGGATCAACTGTTCAACGCGTTACAGTTTTCGCAAAAGAAATCGGACGACGAAGTCAGATGGGCGACGTTGAATACGATGGCAATCGTGAGGAGACACGAAGGTTTAGTGGACGAGTTGGCGAGAATGATGGGAACCGGAGAGAGCACGGCAAAGTTGATTTCAATCATAGAAGCGCGTTTAGCAAACGTAGCAGAAAAAGACATTTAGTCGAGTATATAATTTATTTGAGTCGCTTGCATGCTAAAAAGAATGTTTATTTACACGTCGTTTTTGTGTATGTACCAATGTATGTGTGCACCTAGGTACGTGTGCTAATCTCTCACGGCTTTCGCGCTTTCCAGAACAAGTAGTCCTTCTCTCGTAAAATCGTCACATCCGAGAACCCGATTGATTGTAACTGGTCCCGTAAATCCGCCGAGTTCCAAAATCGTAACCCGTTCGTCCCAGGTCTGCTCGCAGATAAGTCTCTCGATAACGTGCTCAACAATCTGTTCTGGTCGTCGTCCAAAAATGGCACGTTTGGCGTCGCAAACGTCGTCCCCGTGAATATTCTCCCTGGTTTCAACACGCGGAAGATTTCAGCGCACGCGCTCTGGACGTCCGGCCAGCAATGAATCGCCGCCGAGGCAGAGACACCACCAATGCTATCGTTCGCAAACGGCAATCGTCCAACATCCGCTCTTACGAATGCAATCTTATCCGCCGGTACGCTCGTATCTTTTTGTGCGCGCTCCATCGCTTCTTTTATCATACTCTCGCTAAAATCCAAAGCGACGATGCCGTCGTACTTGCCGCTCCTCGCAAACTCTCTCGTGAACAACCCTGAGCCACAGGAGCAGTCAATAATCACATCACCAACTGCATCTTCACCGAGTGCCTCCATTGCATTTTCCTTCTCGACTTCTACGCCCGGAAACCCGCTTCTCTTAAAATTATCTCTCCACCCTCTCTCGTACGCGAACGAGACCAACGGACTCTCAAACAACGCCTCGCCCGGTAAGTTCGATGTCGGTATTAAACGTTTAAACGGTTCCGGACTTAAGTCCCTGATCAACTTATCCAACGAAGGCACGTCGTTCTTCGCGACCAAGTCGAAGTACCCGTCTTCGTTCATCGGATACTTTCGTCGGTCTTTCTCCGTTTCTAAACGCTCGAACGTTATCGGAGAGGCCAACCGGTATTTTTCGTATGGGCTTTTCACCCCCGCGTTCATGTTGTTAGCGGTGGTGGTGGCCTCCTCCTCCTTTGAATCCGTAAACTCCGCCGGGATGGTCGTGTTTTTCATCGTCGCGTCTTCTTCACCGCTTTTGTCGTCGTCGTCGCCGCCGCCGCCGGTGGTATTCGTAGACGCTTTCGGAGCGTGACGTAATCTTTTTTTCCCGGGAACTCTTGGACTTTGAGCGCGGCGTGATGAGTACTTCACGGCCACGGAGAAAGAAGAAGAAGAAGAAGAAGAGACAGAGCGCGGCGACATTTTCGTTGTCGTCGTCGTCGTCGTCATCGCGTGGGAGAAGGGCATCATTGAAATCTTCTTGCGCGCGCACTTGATGTGGCGAATGTGTAAATTTGGGTGCCGAGTTTTGAAGTGGAGGGACCTTTACTACGTTTGATGTGACGCTAATACGGGGGTACCTCTCTTCGAATTAAATGTTTCTCTCTCTCTCTCTCTCTCTCTCTCTCTATTAATACAAAACTCTCTCTCTCTTCTTCTTCTTCTTCGAAAATTCTCTCTCTCTCTCTCTCTCTCTCTCTCTCTCTCTCTCTCGGCTATTAAGTAGTATAAATTTATATTCTCGGAATAGTGCGCAGAGCGTAAATCTCTCTCTCTCTCGAATCGTTTCGAATCGTTTACGCGATGCTCTTCTCGTACGCCGCGGCGTCCATCAACGAACCCGGCACGTCGGAAACCTTGACCTTCATCAACCACCCGCCTTCAAACGGCGAGTCGTTCACCGTACCCGGCGAATCGTTCAACGCTTCGTTGATTTCGATGACGGTGCCGGAAATCGGCGAGTACACGTCCGAAGCCGCCTTTACGGATTCGACGACGCCGAAAGACTTGGTCGCTTCCATCGCGGAGCCAACTTCTGGGAGTTCCACGTAGACGATGTCGCCTAATTCCGCTTGCGCGTGGTCGGTGATCCCAACCGTGGCGACGTCGCCGTCAATCTTCGCCCTGTCGTTTGAAGGAAAAAGAAAGAGAAAATATGTATCATCAGACACGTGTTGTTGCGAGAACGAAAAAAAGAAAATCCTGCAAAGAGGATGAGCGTTTTTGAACCGAAAACTCTCTCTCGGACGAATAATCCATCCATCTCTTTCTTCGTTTGGGTCATCTCTCATCGCGACGACGAGTGAACTTTGCGCGCGTTCGCTCGCTTTTCTCTCTCTCTTTCTCTCTCTCTCTTCCAGCGTCCAAACTCGTCTCCTTCACTCTCGTTTACGCGATGTGCACATGAAACGTACGCGTCACAAAGGGATAAGAAAACAGAAGAGAGAGAAAGAAAACAAAAAAATGTGTTCCCGAACACCACAAAAGGAGGTACACCGAAGCGAAAGTTCACAGAGATTGGGAGAACGAGTTTGTACGAACGCACCACTCGTGCGAGCTCGCGTATTTCAACCCCTCGATGACGGTGCTGTACATTTGCACACCGCTCGCTCGGCTTAATAAAGGCGCGAACGCGGTCGTTTTGGAGGTGAACTGTTTCAAGGTTTGTCTGAGTGCCATGATGAAATCGTGTGTTGTTGTGCGTGTGAAGTGTGATGCCCAGAGCGTTCCTCCTCTCTTTCATCTCTCTCTCTCGGAGGGGAGGATCGCTCGTTCTCGCCTTTTTCGCCTGTTTTTTTGTGTTTTTTAAGGGTGAACGACGCGCTCGCGAGAGAACACGTCGCTCGATTTTTTTTTTTGGATTTCTTCTCTCTTTGGCAGAACGAGGAGAAGAAGAAGAAGAGAGGGAGTTTTTTGTGTTTCTGCCCCCTCTTCCTCCTTGTTCTCCTTTTGCTCTTTCTCTTTCTCTCTCTCTTTCTCTTTCGAGAGAGAACGAAAAAAGAACAACTCTCTTTGACGCTTTATTTCTATTTCCTCATCTGTGACACACACACTTACACACACAACGCGTCGTAGTATTCGTCGCTATTTATAGTTTTTATTACATCCAGTAGTAAAAGAATAAACCGTAATTATTGAGAGAAGAGAGGATGGTGGCAGCAGGAGCAGCCAGCGCCGAAACGATTGAGAACAACAACACGAATAACGATTCGTTGTATTCGGAAAAGCAACCCTATTACCAATCGCGCATCCAATTGTTCGAGAAGTACTTCACTCGCGAGCAAGAAAAGATCGCGCAGGCGAAAACGGACGACCGAGAAATCTCGGTCGCACTTCCGGATGGGAAAGAAATTAAAGCGGTGGCAAACGCGACGACACCGTGGGATATAGCCATGGGGATTTCGAAAAAGTTAGCGCAAGCGTCGTTGGTAGCGCACGTGGATGGGAACGATTGGGACATGAAGAGGCCACTGGAATCGAATTGTAAACTGCGGTTGTTTTCGTTCGACGATAAGGAAGGGAAGGAGTTGTATTGGCACTCGAGCGCGCACGTGTTGGGAGAAGCGTTGGAGTTGGAATACGGCGCGGATTTAACGATTGGCCCCGCCATCGAGGAAGGGTTCTATTACGATTGTTACTTAGGCGAGAAGACGTTGACGCCGGACAACGTGGAGGAAATCGAAAAGCGAATGAAGGCGATCATCGGAGAGAAACAGCCGTTTCAGAGAATCGTGGTCAGCCGAGACGAGGCGTTGGAAATGTTCGCGGAGAATAAATTTAAAGTGGAGTTGATTTCGAATTTACCGGAAGATGCGACGATTTCGTGTTATCGATGCGGACCCATGGTCGATTTGTGTCGAGGGCCTCACTTGCCGGATACCGCGTGGATCAAGAGTTTAAAAGTGACGCAGTGTTCTCGGGCGCATTGGAGAGCGGACGTGACGAAAGATCCACTGGTGAGAGTGTACGCGGTGACGTTTCCGAACGATAAGTTGATGAAAGAATACACGAGACGGATTGAAGAGGCGAAGCAAAGAGACCACAGATTGATCGGGATGAACCAAGAGTTGTTTTTTTTCAACGCTCTCAGTCCGGGGTCCTGCTTTTTCCAAAAAGACGGCGCGAAGATTTACAACACTCTGATTGAGTTTATTCGAGAGAAATATTGGGAATACGAGTACGACGAAGTCGTGACGCCGAACATTTATAACTTTGATTTGTGGAAAACCAGTGGCCACGCCGCGCACTATAAAGAAAACATGTTTGGTTTCGACGTCGAGAAGCAGGAATTCGGAATGAAACCGATGAATTGCCCGGGGCATTGCGTGATGTTTAGCCACCGTAAACGATCGTTTCGAGAGCTTCCGATGCGAGTCGCCGACTTTGGCGTGTTGCATCGAAACGAATTTAGCGGCGCTTTGCACGGTTTGACTCGCGTTCGTAGATTTCAGCAAGACGACGCGCACATCTTTTGTCGCCAAGACCAAATGGAGGAAGAGTTGACAGGTTTCTTGAAGTTTTTGGACGAGTGTTACGAGGTGTTTGGTCTGGATTACGAGATGAAATTATCCACGCGACCGGAAGGATACTTAGGCGAACTTGAAACGTGGAATAAAGCGGAAATGGCGTTAGAAGGCGCGTTAAAAGCGAGCGGGAAAGAGTGGGAACTCAACCCGGGAGACGGCGCGTTTTACGGTCCGAAAATTGACATCGCCGTCTTTGACGCCTTGCGAAGACGTTTCCAATGTGCCACGGTTCAACTCGATTTCCAACTCCCAATCCGATTTGACCTCGCGTATCAAAACGAACACAACGAAGACGAACGACCGATTATTATCCACAGAGCTGTGTTAGGTTCCGTCGAAAGAATGTTTGCCATCCTCACCGAACACTACGCCGGCAAGTGGCCGTATTGGCTTTCGCCGAGGCAAGTGATGATTGTCCCAATCTCCGAACTTTCGTTAGAATACGCCAAAGACGTCCGCAGACGCATTCGCAAAGCCGGTCACCACGTAGAAGTGGACGCCTCGGACCGTAAAATGCAAAAGAAAGTTCGAGAGGCGCAGTTGGAGCAATTCAACTACATCTTAGTCGTCGGCGAACAAGAGAAAACGAACGACACCGTCAACGTGAGAACGAGAGATAATCAAGTTCACGGCGAGCGCAAGTTGGAAGATTTAATCCTCGTTTTGAACGAAGAGAAAAAAACACGAAGTTTAGAGTGCATGTTTGAAAAGGAGAAGAGAGAGAAAGCCGCCGCTGCCGAGGCCGAAAAGGTGGCGGCTCCCGAAGCGTAACATTTTTTAGAGTTGAATTTGGAATCATCATCAAGTAAACGCCATAATACTCCTGCACTTTTAAGGCCGGTAAAAGTATCATCATCATCATCGTCATCGCGAGGTTTCCATCATGCCAACGACACCATCAATACGAATAACGGCTTCCTCTTCCTCCTCGTCTTCTCCTGTTCCCGCGATGGTCACCATCAAACGCGAGCCACCGAACAAGTCGCGTCCGAATCTCACTCGCTTGGTCGCTTTTTTCCCAAGAGAAGAAGAAGAAGACAAAGATGAAGAAGTCGCGCGTTGCGTCGTGTGGAGAAAGAAAAAGACCGGAAAAACGCTGTTCGTCTCGAGTCTCGAAGTGAGCGAAAAGTTTCGCAGGCGAGGTATCGCGTCGAAACTTTTAGACGAAGTCGAACGGCTCGTGAAAGAATCGGACGCTTTGGAGACTGTTGAGCTCACGGTGAACGCGTGGAACGCGAACGCCATCGCGTTGTACGAGAAGAGAGGTTTCAGAGCGTTGGAGGAAGCAGAGGGAGATGTGGTGAAAAAAATGATAGAGTTGGCGAAAGATCCTCTGAAGATGGTGCAGAAACGAATGACGATGGACGTTGTGAAGATGTGATGTACAGATGTATATTTCTCGCGAATAAATGAACAGCCTCCTCGCGAGTGTGTGTGTGTGTGTGTGTGTGTGTGGTTCTCTCACTTCTTCGGCGTGGACGGGTGGTGTAACCTCTTAATCGCCATAGAGGCGAGTCTAGATGCCGGCGAATGAATGATACCGTTTGGTTGCTTCCCCTCGACGTCGTCTTTCGACGGCGGAAGGACGTTGCGAGGGAAGGAAAGTTTGAACACCGGCAACGAGTGCTTCTCCGAATCGCAGACGATGTGGTCGCCAATTTTCACGCATCGCTCGTCGATGACCACGAACGCGAGGACGTGAACGCGCGGAGAGATTTCATTGGTAAATTCCTCCCCGTTCCGTGGCGGCGAGGCGATCACACCGTGGGTTGGGTGCGCCGATGCGGAGGAACCGCCGCACACTTCCACCGAGGAAACGCGACAAATCGCCCGCGTCAAGGCGTAATTAATATCCTTCGTAAACCTGTATAAATAAACAATAGAAATAGAGAAAAGAGTGTAATAATATTAGCCACTACGCAGTAAAAGCAAAAGCAAGAACGAAAGCAAGAGCATATACAAAACGCACCAATCGCCGCTCGACGACACTCTCAATTTGGGATTCATACCATTTTGCATGATATCCTCCGTCGCTTTACACCCCGTGCCGTGGAAGAGCAAAGAAAAGCTCTTATCGCTCGCTCTTTTCAAACTGCTTTCGAAAACTTTGTACAGCTTCTCCCCGTGCATGCTTTGCTCGACCATATCAATCTCGTAGTTTCTCGTATCCAAATACGTTTTTCCGCATCGATACGGCTGCGTTTCCGAAAGCGGTTTCTCTTTGAGTAACTGTTCGACGCCGAGTCGTCGAGTGGAGAAGAGCACATCATCGCGCTCTTTCTTCTTCTTCGCGGCGAGCTGCTGCTGCTTTCGCGTGCGCACGCCAACTCGCTCTTCCTCTTCTTCTTCTTTCACCTCTTCTTCTTCTTCTTCTTCTTCTTCACCTTCGTCGTCGTCGTCTTCCGCTTCAGCAACGCGCGAGGAAGCGCTCTTCACGGTTTTCGCCGCCGCTGCGGCGCGACGGCGCGCGTACAGATTCAACGGGAAGCACGGCACCACCACCGAAGCGGAAGCGTTGCTCCCACCACTCGCCGCGCCCTTGATTTTACTGTCGTCTTGTGCGCTCATTGCGTGCTTAAAGTGCAACAGCGCGCGCTTATTTTGGGAAAAAAGTTTACTCGTTAGATACGTCATCGCGTATTTTTTTCACATCACTAATAAACTAACAACTCTACTAAAATCTAAATCAGCTTTAATCTACACGCGAAAGTAAAGCTCTCGCACGCATTACCTTCTGCCTCCTGCGCTGTTCGTAGTGTTGAACCTCTGCTCTCTTTCCTGGTCTAATTTTTGGACGACTTTTCTGCGCAACTGCGCGATTTTCCCGCTTCGAAAATTCCTCAGCGCAAACGCTCTTTCCATGACTTCTTCGGCGTCGTCGCTGCGTTCCAACTGCGCGCGAATGCACCCGGCGACTTCTGGCAACGATTGACACTTGAGGATTTCCTTTTCGCACTTGAGGATTTGGGAGACGGCGACGCGGTGCCAGACTTTGAAGCCGTTGGCGAATAAGGAGTCGAATATGCGCGCGACGGTTTCGGACGGGAAGGATTCGAGAAAGACGCATACGAGCCATCTGGGTTCGCAACAGGCGAAATCGACGCCGATGTCATCGAGGTAGCGACTGAGTCGTTTGTTACGCCAGGTAAGGATGGAGTGAAGGACTCCAAATTCGCGGACGGTGCCACGTAAATCTCGGGCGTGTATTTCGCGGCACAACGCGTGGCCGTCTAAAGCGGCGGTGAAGATCCAGAAGGCAGTTTTCTCAATCGCTTCCTCGTCTTTTTTGTCGTCGTCGTCTGCTTCGCTTCTACTATTATTACTGCTACTGCTACTCGCGTTGAACGAATCTGAATTCCTTACCGCCAGCCATATGAACGCGGCGATATAGTTCATCCCCTGGCAGTACCCAGTTTTTGGATTCCTCCTGGAATACGCTCTTAAAATTCTTCTCAGCGCCTCCTTCCCGTGCGTCCGAAAAATGTCATTCTCGGGAAACGTTCGATCGACGTCTAAATCGATTTGCATCGCCCACTCCTCTTTCGCGCGTTTCTTCTCAGACTTAGATCTCTCAGAACCGTCGCGGTGGACATTGTACGTCGTGTCGTCGTCTTCGTCGTCGTCATCATCATCATCATCATCCTCGTCGCTCTTCGTCGTCTTCCTCCCGTTCTTCTTCTTCTGTTTCGAACCGCCGCGAAACGAGGACGACGACGCCTTTGACGCCGAAAGCATTTCTCTCCCATCTTCCTCCTCCGCGCGTTCCACTAACCTCTCGTAACTCTCTTTCGCCATATCCGCAAACTGTCTCGCCCCGCTGAGTTCGTACCAAATCTCTCCTCTCTTTTCTTTCGGCGCGCCGAACGTTCTCACCGTTTTTTCCAACAGTTTTCCTTTTCTCGCTTTGACTGCTTTCTTCCATCGCTTGCCGTAGAGAAAGTCGTCGTCGTCTGATGCCGCTGCTTCGGACGCAAAAGTGGCGATAGAAATATCGCGCGCGCATCGCGCGAGCTCGTTCGTCTCCCAGCACGCGTTGAGATGATCTCGCTCTTTCGTTCTCTCGGTGGTCTTCTTTTCTTCGTCGTCGTCTTTCACGGGCGCGAACCGGAAATCGTGCCGACGAAATCCGTAAAAATCTTTCGAATCATCATCATCATCATCTTTAAGAAGAGGTCGTCGCGCTCGTTTCACCGGCGTCGGCGGTAACGGTTTGACGAGCACCGAAGAGGAGGACGATGCGACCACCACCGGGTGCGAGCGAAGCGTCGTCGTCTGAATCGTCGTCCCGTTGTTGTTGTTCGTATCATCACTCGTCTTCGTTCGTGGTGTTGGTTGCTTTTCGTCTCTCATTTTTTTTTTTTTTCTGAGGAATTTTATTTGACGAGACTTTTCCAGTCTGTGTTTTGTCTCTGATCTCTTCTCTCTCTGTGTGTGTGTGTGTAAAGCTGAAACGAATATAACGAGTATCATCGCGCTTTGTCTCCCCCGCGAAGGCAAAAACGCGCGAAAGTGTGTCGTGCCGTTCGTTTTTGTTTGTGTTCGTGCGTTGTTGTCTCGTTCGTCGCGCGTAGAGGTTGTTCGTTCTTCTTTCTTTGATCTCGTCGTGCTCTCATCACACATGCGAGACATTTGAGCACCCAGAACGACGAAAACACATAAGACGTGTCCTATTCTCCACTTCTATTATCCACACGAGACATCATGCAAGCGTACCAATCATCATCCATCACCGCGCGCAGTTTATGCGCGCTGTCTGCGGCCAAGAAACACCAAATGAAGAAGCAAAGAATCTCAACAACGGTCAAGGCGCAAGAGTTTATCGCGACGGATAAAGCGCCCGCCGCGGCTGGGCCGTACTCGCAAGGCATCAAGGTACGCATAAAAAGATTGGATTGATGATTTCTTCTCGCGAGTATTTGATTGGTTTTTTTCTCCTCTCTTTCTTACTCACTCTTTTCATCTCTCTCTTTCCTAGTCTGGCGGCCTCCTCTACACGTGCGGCTGCGTCGCGTTCGTCCCGGAAACCATGGAAATCGTCGAAGGTGGCATCGAAGCAGAAACGAGACAAGCGTTGACGAACATGGGCGAGATTTTGAAAGCCGGCGGTTCTGACTTTTCCAAGGTTGTCAAGACGACCATCTTCATCACGAACATGGCGGATTTCCCCAAAGTGAACGCTATTTACAGCGAATTCTTCAACACCCCGGGACCGGCGAGATCTACGGTTGGCGTCGCGTCTTTGCCAAAAGGTGGTTTAATTGAAATCGATGCCATCGCGGAGTGCTAAACGAGACGAGACTAAGAACAGAGAACGACGAGATTCGCGCGACTGAGAGATTCTTTCTTCGGACGAGAAGAAGTAAAGGAGGTTTGAGGAAATCGCAAAAAGACGGACGACGACGGCAAAATCAACAATTTAACATTAACATAGCAAATACTTAGTAGATGTGGACTTTCTGTGTGATTACGAATCGAATAATTCGTTATTTATTCTTCGTCCTATTCTTGTTCTTATTTACGTACTTTTCTGTTTTCTGCCCTCTGTGAGCGATTTTCTCAAAAACACAAAAAAGAGCTCTCGAGTGCTTTAACGAGAAAATTCTCAATTCGTTTAACAAATCAAATCATCATAAAAGTTCGCGTGCAAAACACACCGGCGCGAGCGTAGTAGTATATTTTCAGCGACTAAATCACACGAAGAAAATGCCGAGAACACCCATGGGTAGAGGCGGTGGCCGAGGTACGCGTCGCGTCGAGTGATGCGCGCTTTTTTTTCGCGCTGATTTTGTTGCCGCTTTCGTCTCGAATCGGCGGCGTGCAAATTTTGGTCGTTAATTTGGAAAACGATTCGCTCCGAGAGAGGACGCGCGCGAAGCGTCGATGCTCTTTTCGATGAGTACAATGGATGGCGCGCATGTGGATTGATACGATTTGATCTTTAGATTGATCGTGCGCTCGGTCGGTGATGATCCGCGCGCGCGTTTTACGACGGGGGCATTTGTTTTTTTAATTCTCTCTCCTCTCGTGCTCTCCTTCCTCTCGTTGGCCGTTTCCTCTCGTTCTTTGGTGGAGACTAACAAATATCTTCTCTTCTCTTTTTTAACCCTACGCAATGATAAAACACAGGTGGCGGAGGCAGAGGTGGCAGAGATGGCGGCAGAGGTGGCGGCAGAGGACGGGGCGGTCCGGGCGGCCGCGGCGGAGGCAGAGGCGGCAGAGATGGCGGCAGAGGTGGTCGCGGCGGAGGTCGCGGCGGCGGCAGAGGCGGCGGCAGAGGCGGCGGCGGCATGAAGGGTGGCGCCAAAGTGGTCGTCGAGAAGCATCGCCACGAAGGAATTTTCGTCGCCAGAGGGAAAGAAGACGCGTTGGTGACGAAGAACTTGGTCCCGGGCGATTCCGTGTACGGCGAGAAACGAATTTCCGTGGACGAAGCGGACGGAGGCAAAACCGAATACAGAGTGTGGAACCCGTTTCGCTCGAAAGTCGCCGCGGGTATTCTTGGCGGTTTGGATAACGTGCACATCAAACCAGGGACGAAATTATTGTATTTAGGTGGTGCATCCGGGACGACCGTTTCGCACTGTTCCGATATCGTCGGTCCGAACGGTTTGGTCTACGCGGTTGAGTTTTCTCACCGTTCAGGGAGAGATTTAGTGAACATGGCGAAGAAGAGGACCAACGTGATTCCAATTATTGAAGATGCCAGACATCCGCAAAAGTACCGCATGTTAGTTGGTATGGTTGATACTATCTTTGCAGATGTTGCACAACCAGATCAAGCGAGAATCGTCGCTTTAAATGCCCAATACTTTTTGAAACAAGGCGGTAACTTCATCGTCAGTATCAAATCGAGTTGCATCGATTCCACGGCGGCGCCGGAAGCCGTGTTCGCCAGAGAAGTCAAAAAGTTGCAAGAAGATGGATTTAAACCGAAAGAACAGTTGACTTTGGAACCGTACGAAAGAGATCACGCGATTGTTGTTGGTGCCTACCGCGTTTCGAAGGACAAAAAGTAAAAGATATGTGTTTTTGATGAGCGTAATAAAAACAACATTAACAACAATAAACTTTAGTAGAGAATAAAGAGAGAAAGGAGAGCGACGCGAGAGAAGGCGCGAAAAGAGAGAGAGAGAGAGAGAGATTATATAGTAGTTTACCTGTAAGATACAAATTAATATAAAACACATAACACAAACTTCACTGCCGTCGCTTTTTTCTTCTTCTTCTCTGTCTGTCTGTTGCTTGTTTGTTCTCTTCCCTTCAAACTTCTCCAATTTAATTTGTCCTCCTCCCCTTTGTAATCGTCAAATCAATTCGCCAAACAGCAAAACTGCTGACAAAAACACACACAAAAAGAAGAAGAAGAACGAGGATAAGAAGGAAATATGGTCGTCCTCGATGTCCCTCTCATGCAGCGCTTCCAGCCCGGTCGTTTTTACAAAGACTCGACGTCCATCAACGGCCTCGATTTTCACGAATCGGAACCGATTTTAGTCTCCACATCGGACGACGATTCGATACACGTGTACAACACGGAAACCGGTCAACGGACGAAAACTTTATACAGTAAGAAATACGGGTGTTCCGGGGTTAGATTTACGCACAGTAGCGAAGCGATTTTGTACGCGAGTAAACCGAAAGGAGGAAGCGGAGATGAAAAAAAGGCGGCAGATGCCTTGGTGAACGACCACGCGGTGAGGTATCACTGCATACACGACAACACGTACTTGAGATATTTTCGAGGTCACACCGATCAAGTGGTAGATATTAGCGTCTCTCCGAGAACCGATCAGTTTTTAACGTCCAGCGTGGACGGGACGACGCGAATGTGGGATTTACGGTCGCCGTCGTGCGCGGCTATTATAAAAATCCCAACCGGAGTCCCGAGAGCGCAATTCGATCATCAAGGTTTGATTTTTGCCGCGACCGCATCGGTGAACGAGGTTGTGTTATATGATGTTAGGAACTACGAGCAAGGACCGTTCGTCTCGTTTACGGTAGATCCGGTGTTGAGTAAGTCGGGGGATCTGCCGACATACGGCGTGTCGACGATGAAGTTTTCCATGGACGGAGAGAGTATTTTGGTCATGTGCGGGGGTGTGATTCATGTGATCGATGCGTTCAACGGAGAGAAAAAGTTGAAACTGAAAGTTCCGGGAGCGGAGTCATCGTTGGTACCGTTAGAACCGACGTGGACGCCGGATGGTCAGTTCATTTTGTGCGCCGGCGGTGGGGATCAAAAGATTCACGTGTGGTCGGCTGGCACAGGAGTGGAATTAGAGCCGTGGAGAAATAGACACGCCGGTGCGGTTGCGTGTATGAAATGGTCGCCGAATACGGCGCTAGTAGCGAGTGGGTGCACAGAAGGAGGTTTAGCGATGTACGTGCCGAGTAACGCGAAACGATAGAAAAATAAAAGGAGAGTTTTCTACTTGCGCAACGATTCGCAAATAATTTTTGCGCGTACTCGTTGTAATCGGTCGGTCACTCTATACTTCCCTAGGTAGCTGATGATGTTTAGTTCTTATCATTATCATTATTATTATTACACTGAGCACATGGTCGCACGAGAGATGACTCACATCTCCCGTCGTCGTCGTTCTGCGCTTTTTCACTTCCCGAACAACCCGCCGAACAACCCGCCGCCTTTGTTCTTCTTCTTCTTCAACTTTTGCTTCTCCTTCTCGAGATCTTTCTCGTCGACCCAGCCTTCCTCAGCATACGGCCCGCGTAAATCGAACCGTTCTCCGCCGTCAAACTCCGGCATTCCAAACGATGCCATTGGAAACGGAATCCCTCCTTTCACCGCCTCTTTCGACAACGCGTTCGCCGCTTTCGTATTTTCCGTCTTGATCTCATCCATCTCTTTCTTGCTCAACGTTTTCTTCATGAATCCACTCACTTTCGCGCGTCTTTTGTTCGCCTCTTCGTCGATTCGGCCGCCTTTTCTTCTTTTGGCGAGAATCTCTTGTTGTCGTTTGAACGTTTCGTCGCGTCCGTCGACGTCTTTGTTGTTTTGGAACCATCCTCCTGCGTTTAACGTGCTCCCATCATCATCGCATCTTCGCCTCTTCAAGAGGACGTGATTTTGATGGAAAATGAATCGATTCCTCTTCGTAGTATTCTTCGCGCTGCTCGTGTTGCTTTTGGAAACGCCTCCTGCTCCTCCTCCTCGCGCACAACAATAACTGCTCATCATCATCATCATCGTCGTCGTAATACTACTACTACTCCTGATGACAAGAGACAAAGTAACGCGTCGCAAGAGTGAAGATATTTTTCCTCCCCTGGAAAGATATCTCCTCCCTGGAAAGAATGAGCGTCTTTATGTATAATGTTTGTGTACTTGTATTGATGCGTATGTTGTCTACTATTACTACTACTCCTCCTACTACTCCTCCTACTACTACCTGCTGAACTCTACATCGACTCCCGAGGAGTCGTTTTTTTCCGATGAACGGCGGACAGACTTTTCAAGACGGACACGATGGCGACCGGGGAGACGTTCAGTCTGCACAATTCAATCACTCGGTCGCACATTTCCGAGGAGAAAAAATCCACGCCGGCGAGAGAGGCGAGCGTGCGCAAGCTTTCGTTGACTGTTTGATTCGTTTTCGTTGTTGTTCCGCGAGAGCAGAGGTTTAATAATACGAAAGCGCGGTGGAAGAAGAGAGAGAGAGAGAGAGAGAAAGAGAGTTAGTTGTTGTTCCCGAAAATTCAAAATTAGAAAGAAGAGAGAGAAGAAAGAGAGAACAAAAGAACAACACCATCATCGAGAGAAAAAAACGAGAAATAAAGACGACAAACGCGAGCTCTCTTCTCACCTCGAGCTTTCGACGGCGTCTCTCTCTCTTCCTCCTCTTCTTCTTCGTGCATCATCATCTTTACAAAAGTAAGTAAGTACTTTCGTGTGAAACGGTGAACGAAAGAAGGGACAAAAGAAAGAGAAGGAAAAAGAGCGTTTAGGGTTTGATAAAACCCTAAAAAGAAACGGCACGCAAAAAAAAGGGCTCGAGCACAAGAGAGAGAAGAAAGACACACGTAACTACACGCGCACGCATCCAAGATGGCCGACGCTGAAGCTAAACCGGTGGTTGAATTCACCAAGGTACTGTTATCACACATAACAACAACCAGATTCTTTTTTTTTAAGATATGCCTTGAGATGCTTTTGTTTTTTCTCTCTTCTCTCTCGCGTGTGTGATGATGAGGCGGCGACTTTGACGAGAAGACGATGATCGTGTTTTTCTCTCTCTCGTCCTCATCCATCGGATGAAAGACTCACACACGTATTCTTCTTCTGTCTTCTTCGATGATGACAACAACAATAATAACAACACTTCAAACGAACAGGATTTCCCGAAAAAAGACGCCGCCATCGCGGCCGGGTTCAAAGAAAAAGACGTCGCCAAAGTGTTCAAAGAGGGCGGTAAAAAAGGCGTCGAAATCGAAGGCGCCGCCGACATGTCCGGATTGACGTGCTTTTGCACGCGCATCCAAAACGCCAAAGGGGAGGTGAAACTCCTCGAAGTCGCCATGGAAGGGATGAACGCGATTCCAGACCCATCCGACGAGGAGGAAAGAAAAGGGTGCTCCGGGAAGATCTCCAAAATTATAATCTCCGAAAGCGAAGAGAAAGGACAAATCGCGATGGTGGCGTACGTCGCCGAAGAGACGAAGGACAAGCTGAACGCGAAGGATTGGTTGCAAGGCGTGTGCGATTCGGATTTGGGTGGTGGCGTCGGGGGAACCGTGGACGAAGGTGCGACGGATACCTGGGCGACGGTCACGTGCAAGGAAGATAAGGAGAAATTTTTCTTTTTGAAGATGAAGGATAACTGCTTGGGCGCGGCGATTGCGTATTTGAGAGAGAGAGATTTGTTCCAAGACGATTCGTCCTCGGAGGAGGGCGATAACCCGGCGGCGGACTTTGAGTGGTAAAGAATTTAACAATTTGCGAGAGAGAGAGAAAGAAAGAGAGAGACTTTTACGCTCGTAGTAGTAAAATCTTTAGTTTTGTTATTTCATCACAACAACAGAAACGTATCATATATTCGAGAACGAATCTTCTTTCTTTCATCAAACTCCGTTGTTTTAATTCACAAATGCTTCACTCCAAATACCGACGATACTACGAAAGAACACACTCCTAAATGCCGCCAACTCCAACGCTCCAACTCGGTTCGTCCGAACGCGCTACTTTCGGGTTATCTTCTGAAACTGTTTCGGATGAAGTCTCGTTGCCGTACATCGACGCCGTTTCCGCGCACGAATTGAAAGCGGCGGAAACGATGGTCCAAGAAGAGGTAATCACAGACTCCTTCGTTTTATGACGTATTACGACGCGTGAGATACTAGGAAACGCTCGTTTGTTCTCGTTCTCTCTCGCTGACTTCGTTCTCTTCTTCTTCTTCTTTATTATGTTCTTATTATTAAACACAACAGATGCGCCGGATGCCGAAACGCGAGAAGGACTACTTGGCGGATGTGCGAGCTTCAACCTCGTCTCGATTCAAAGAAAAAGAATTCGCGCATTTAACGCCCGCCATGATAGAGGAGTACACGCGACGGTTCGAGAAGAACGAACCGAAGTTGAACCCAGATACGAGTCGGTACGAAGTTCCACCGCCTTCGGTGAAACACAAGACGAACGCGAGCAAATGGGAAGAGAGCGTCGCCAACGCGAAGAGTCAGTTGGAACACACGGCGTTGAGGATGCAAAACTTAGAGTTGATGCAAAAATACGCCGCGAACGCGTGGAGGAAACACTTAGAGGAGTTGGAAGAGGTGGTGAAGGAGTACGAAGGTTTAGTTCGAAAGGTGGACGATCAGTTAGAAATGGTGAATTCGAAGAGGAGGTTGTCCCAAGAGGAAGCGCAGGGACATTTGAGAGAATTGAACGACGAGTGGATTTCGATGACGAGGAAGTGCGCTTTGATAGAGGAGAAGTTGAGGCAAATGGAGAAAGACGAAGAGATTGGAATGCAATGATTCACCAATTTAGCACACATATATCTAGAAATACTATTTTGACTACAAATCTATTACCTGCTTTTTAACCCTTTTTAAAAACCTCTGTTAGAACTGAGCTCGATATCTGGGACACACGTGAAATACTGAATTCGAAGCACGCCGTCGTTGTTGTTGTTCTTGTTATCTCCTCCTTTTTCATCTTCTTCTTCTCCGCAAAACGCAAAAACGACGTTCTTCCTGGCCGCGTGCGCCATCCTCGTCACGGACGAACAACTCAACGGCGTCATCTTCTCCCCTCTCTCCAACACTCTCACCGTGAAATACGCGTGAAATAACATCGGATCTCCCGGATACGCCAAGTAATCACCACCAAACTTTGCCGCCGAGGTCATCGTAAACCCTTTCTCGTGTAAATCCTTGAACACCGCGCATTTATACCGATCAATTTTCGACATCTTCCTCCAAACTCTCCCCTTGTACGCCTCCTCCTCCTCCTCGGGCGGCGCGTCGTCCAACTTTCGCGCGTCGTCGTCCATCTCGCTCGTGGTTAACGGCAACACCACCGAGCTCGATCTCCCTAAAACTTGCTCCCAGTCTACAATTCTATCCCTATTATTGCTGTTTTTCTTCTTCGTTTCTTCTTCTTTATCGTTTTTCTTCTTGGGTACTACTTTCTGTTTCTTCTTCGCCGCTCCGCCCCACTGGCTTTTCTTGCTCGCTTTCATCGCTCTCAACTGATTCCTCGTCGTCGTAATCTGAGGCTGCAACAAAAGCTCCCGTTCTTCCGCCTCCTCGTTAAAATCACTCGAATTCCGTTTCCTCTTTTTCGTTTTGAACCGCATCCTCGCCCACGCGTTCTCTTTCAGCACGTACACCTCCTCTTTGCTCAACAACACCGGTAACCCGCGAGTGGAATCTTGTTGCCGGTAGCCGGGTAAAGAACCGAGCAAAGAACCAACGATGCGATAGTTTTGCCGAACGATTTTGTATTCTCGGGCGGTCCAGAGTAACGCCTGCCCTGTGGTTTGAGCATCCTCGTCCTCGAGGTGGATTTCTACTCTCGCTTTTGCCTCTGAGTCCTCGTCGTCCTTTTCCTCCATGATGCGTTTGGATTTTGACGCGTTTTGGCGGCATAATACAGAGCACTCGTTTATTGTTGTTTTGCGAACGACGCGAGAAAAAGACAGAGAATGTTCTTGTTCGGCGGGAAAAAGAACGAAGAGAAGAAGTCAAAATCATCGTCAACGTCTGCTTTCTCGATCACGAAAGCGGCGACGCCGGAACACACCAAAAACGGCGCGCAATTTCTCGTCTCGAAACGACCTGCGCAACCGATTTCGCAGAAAGATTTAGAGGAATACCAACGCGAAGAAAAAGAAGGGAGAGAGGCGAAAGTGGTGCAACTCGTCGGGAACGCGTTGATTGTGATTTCGTTTATCGTGAATTGGTTCAAGAAGAAGAGAGACGCGCGCAAAAAGGAGGAGAAGAAGAGAGAAGAAGAAGAAGAACTTAATTCGCCGACGATTGAGGAGCAATAAGAACTGTTTTGTTTCGATAGTAACATTCATCATCTCATGGCGGCTTTAAATGGCAACAACGCATTGAAAAACGCGCCTTTGTACGACCAGACGGTGACGTTTACGCACGGTGGTTTAGGACTCGGGTTTGGTTTCACCGGCGGTGGGAGTAGTAACGGTGGCGGCGGCAACGGCGGCGTCGAAGTGGAGAGTCAAACGACGCGAATAGGCGGCGAGAAAAGACGGGTGGAGAGTTTGAACGTCGAGCGGGCGACTGGGTTAGGCGGCGATTTCATCGACGTGGAGGAGGAGGAGTACGAGGACGAGGATAAAGAACAGCATTTGATGACGATGAAGAAACGCGAGGAGAACGAGAGAGAGGAGGAGAAGAGGAAAGAGCGAGATTTGTTGGCCGGGAAGAGAGAAGGGAACGTCGGAAATGATAACGACGACAGAAATAACGATAGAAATAAGAATGATAATAGCAGTGGCGAGGATCCGCTCTGGTCGCCGAGAGGCACCGCGCAAAGGTTGAGGAATTTGAAATCACCTTTAGTGCGATTGCACGGAGAAATTGTGGATTTTTGTCGGTTTTTAGAACCAACGGAAGAGGAGGAGAAATCGCGGCTGGCGGCGGTAGAACGCGTGAGAGAGGCGGTGATGACGATATGGCCGAGCAGTAGGTTCGAGGTGCACGGCTCATTCGCGACGAAGATGTATTTGCCGTCGTCAGACGTGGATGCGGTCATCTTAGACTCGGGGGCAAAATCACCTGCGGTGTGTTTGAAAGCGTTAGCCTTGTACCTCGCCAGAAGAGGCGAGGCTACGAATATCCAGTTGATTAGTAAAGCAAGAGTGCCGATCGTAAAGTTCGAAGAGACGAAATCGGGCGTTCAATTCGACGTGTCGTTTGATGTGGCCAACGGACCGGCGTCGGCGGAAATCGTGAAGAGAAATACGAGACGGTTTCCAGCTTTGAGGCCTTTAACGACTGTTTTGAAATGTTTTTTATCGCAAAGAGGGTTGAATGAAGTCTATTCCGGAGGTATCGGATCGTACGCTTTGTTATGTATGATCATGACGTTTTTACAACTCCGAGAATCCATCGAAGCGTCTGAATGGGCCGGCGAACGCGGTCGAGAAGACGCATCGGAAGGGTGTTTAGGTACTCTTCTGATTGATTTCTTCGAATTGTACGGTCGAAAGCTCAACGCGGAAGAGATTGGCATTTCATGCGGCGACGCGGATAAAACAACCTCCACCAATCGATTCTTCGTCAAGAGCGAGAAGAACTTTTACGACGAACGACGACCGTTCTTACTCTCCATTCAAGACCCGCAAGACCCGGAAAATGATTTAGGACGCAACTCCTACGCCTGGCGAAGCGTCAAAGCGGCGTTTGAACACGCGTTTACGGTCATCACGGCCCCAGTGGGCGCGTCCAAGGAAATCTTCTTACTCGGCAGAATCGTAAAGATGGACACGGAGATGATGAAACACCGCGCGGCGCCGAAGGAAACCGGAGCCATCAGAGGCGTGTTTTCGGACTTTCAAAACTTCGTCGAGGCGAACAAAGAGCGAAGAGCCGGCGTCACGCCTCGTCAAAATGCGAGCAAGAAGAAAAAGCAAGGAGGAGTAGCGAAAGCGCAACCTAAAACGAAAGATGTCGCCGCGGAAGACCCGACGAACGAGAAAAAACGAGGCCGATGGGAAAAGAACGACTCTTCCTCTTCAGAGGAGGAAGAAGGCGCGTTAGAAATGAAAGGAACGATGATAGCGAACAAGAAGAGAAAGAGCAGCAAAGACCCGAACGCGCCGTTATTCGAAGTCATCAGCGTCGACTCTTCTTCCTCCTCGTCTTCGTCAGAGGAGGAAGAAAAGAATCTCGAAGACGCCATGAACGCCTACTCGGAAGACGCCGAGGAGGAGGAGGACGACGACGACGACGACCGCGGCGGCGCGAATCCTCCTCGAAAGCAACAACAACCTAAAAAACGAAAATACGCGAAAAAGAAGAGCACCACGAAAAGCAGAGGACGAGGCAGTGGCGGAAGAGGAGGAGGAAGAGGAGGAAGAGGAGGAAGAGGGGGTTACTTTAGCAACAAGCGCACATCGTCGTGAGAATTTTTATTAAGAAACTTTTGAATTTTCTCGTACGAAGTCTTCAAAAAAAATACGCGTAAGCATAATATACTACTCGTAAACGCGTAAAGTCTTTGTCGTCGTCTTTGTCGTCGTCGTTCTCTTCGATGCGCGACGAGAACTCCTTTGACGATTATAACGACGATGCAACGCCGTCGTCGTCTTCGCGATATTCTCGTCGCAAACATCGGTATCGGAACGTATCGTCGTCGAGAGTAGAGGAGACGAACACCACCGAGAGTTTCTTCCGGGGCGGTGCGCAGCCGTACGAACAACATCCGCCGCCGCGAATCGCGGAGGAGGAAATCTCTCTTTTGTCGCCGCCTCTCCTAAACTCGTCGTCGTCGTCGAAACCGGTGACGGTGACGATAACGACGACGACGAGGAAAAAACAAACCCAACAACGGTCGAGGAAGAAAGCGAGTCCGCAAAGCGAAGAGAACAAAAAGAAGCGGATGAAAGTTTTTGATCCGGCGGAGACTTTGAACAGCGATGCGCAGAAAGACCTGGAGGAAATACACTTTTCGACGATGATGGTGACGACACCAAAGAAGAAGAAGACGATTCAGACGATTCAGACGACGAACGGCCAGTTAAGCCGCGGTTTTGTCGCGAAGAAGCACGGCGCCTCGCCGAGGAAAACGCCGAGAAAGAAGAAGAAGAACAGAAGAAGCGACGACCCGGAAGCGTCGACTTTAGAGGCGATGATAGAGTCCTTTCAGAGCGTGTCTATGTCTTGGCACGATATCAGAAGCGTCGATCTGAGAATGTTGAGGACGCGAAGACGCACATAGAGAAGTAAAATTCCAGATGCAATATACACACACAAGCACACATTTTTTTTACAGAATGATTTAACTACTCGCGCTTTCGCGCGTCCAACTACAAAACATCTCTCTCTCCCTCTCTTACCATCTCTTAGACTCTCTCTCCTGGGTCTCACTCGATCGTTTTCCTCGCCAACCGTCTCACCCTCTTATTATACTCCTTTTCCTCCTCGACCAACATCTTCGCCGCTTGCGGGTTGGCCGGACTATTCACGTTCGGGTCGCACAACAAACTCCTCACCGACGTCAACAAACTCGCCACCGAATGCACCGGACTCCACTGCTCTTGAATCGTATCCATGCACAACGTCCCGTCCGGATATATGTTCGGATGGAACATCTCCGAGACGAACCGGACTCTCGGCGCGGAGGCTGGGTAGGAGTCCGAAAACGTCAAACGCAAGGAGAATATGCCGCCTTCCCAAGGTGAGTCTTGAGGGCCACAAATCGTCGCCGACCAGACGAACAAGTTATCGTCCGAGTGTGGGGACGCCGAACAGCCCTGCGTGGTATCGAGAAAAGAGGTACAGCGTGTCAGCGAAACGCGCATAAAACGAAGAACAAAACACGAACGAAAGCGTTTGTCAGACAACAACGAGATAAACATCTCACGTATTTATACCTCGGGCGGTTCGATCCGTATCGAACGCAAATCGGACTGTAATCTCAAACACGCCGACGCAGAGCTCGGACTGGATCCCAGAATGTTCACCTGCGGCTGAGACATCGAGGGAGAACTACTCGACGCCAGTATTCGTCTCCCGCTCATCTCTCTTTTAAATGAAGATTTTTCCCGAAAGAAGCGTCAGACGTTTCGTCGATTTTACGCGCGAAGAAGGTAAAAGAAGAAGAAGAAGATACCACCGCATTCTTCTTAAAGCAGAGCGCGAGGAAAACGAATCGAGGACGGAGCGTTTATCATGTCGCGAGCGCAGCTCCAAAGCGCGTACCCGAAACTGACGGAACTTTTTAGTAACAGTAGGAGTGATGACAACGGGAAGTTGAAGCCGACGCTCGAACGTCTGGTGGCGTCGTTTTCGTTTCCGTTTTCGTCCTCTGAGGAGGCAAAGGAGTGCGCGAAGAGTGGTGGTGGTCGTTTTCTTCTCACAGCAGACGGAGCACTGCTCGCGAGTTCGGTGTGCTTTGGCGCGTGCGCGTTAGTTTTAAGCGTCTCGATCCTGACCAGTCGGCCTTTATTGGTCCGGAAATCGGTGGTGAATTCGGAAAAACGAGTCGTTTCGGTGGATTACCAGAAAGCGGTGAGAGGCGATTTTGCGTTTGGTCTAGGGTTAATGTGGGTATCCGCGGTTTTGTTCATCTCTGGAATGGCGTTTTCGACGACTGTATCGTTCGTGACGGAAAGTTTACGCGAGGAGTTGTTGGCGTGCGTGTATTCGTTCGCGGCCAACGCCGGATTTTGTTTCTTGTGCGGGAATATCGCGCGGTTAGGGATAATAGACGATCGAGAGGAGAGGACGAATTTGGTCATTTTAGGGACAGTGATGACGACGTTGATGTTAATCAGTCATTTATTTCCGAAAATTTCCGAAGGAAGTGGTAAAGCTGGGTGGTTTTGCGAGATTTGGTCTTTCGCGTGGTGCGCGTTGGCGTTGGCGGCGAATTTGGGATTAAACTGCGCGGTGGAGTTTCGCGGTGGATTCACAAGTTGGGACGCTTTTTATGGATTAACGTCCGGGAGTGGTGCTGGGTTGATGTATTTCGCGATGGCATCGCCGTTATGGTTGGGGAAGTGTTTCGGTACGGCGTTGTTTTTGATTGGTTTCGCGTGTCACGTTTTAGGCGCCGCGACGAGGCACTGGGTCACTCGATATTCGACAACCGCAAAGGAGGAAGGCGAGGAAGAGGATAAATCCGTGGCGATGGCGAAGAAAACCGAGTAAAGTAGAGTAGCCGGTCGTCGCCTTCGGTTCGCGAAACTAGTATTTTAGGACGTGTTGAATAGTGATACCATAATAGTGTTGTCAGTTTTTAAATACTTCTTTTTTTTCATCGACCTACTTCTTTTTCAAAAACGCGCGTTCCGCTAAATCGATGCTTCGTCCAAGCGCGGCGGATTTGTTCACCGTTTCTTGGTACTCGCTCTCTGGATTTGAATCCGCGACGATACCAGCTCCGGCTTGGACGTGGATCGTCCACTCGTCTCCTTTCTTTTGTTTCGTCGGAACGACCATCGTTCGCAGCGCCAACGCGATATCCATCTCGCCTGCGAAACCGACGTAGCCAATGCCGCCGCCGTACGGTCCACGCTTGGATACTTCCAAATCGTCTATGATTTGCATCGCTCGAACTTTCGGTGCACCAGAAACGGTACCGACGGGTAAAGCTGCGCGCAACACATCCCAAGGATTCAAGTCTTCGATCAGCTTTCCAGTCACCGTGGACGAAATATGCATGACGTGTGAATATCGTTCAATTTCCATGAGCTTTTCAACTTTAACGGTGCCCATTTGCGAGACTCTTCCGACGTCGTTCCGTCCTAAATCCACGAGCATGACGTGTTCCGCTCTTTCCTTCTCGTCCGCCAACAAATCTTCTTCTAATGCGAGATCTTCGGCTTGCGTTTTGCCTCTCGCTCGAGTCCCGGCTAAAGGTCTGTTCACCACCGTTCGCGAATCGTCCACGCGACACAAAATCTCCGGCGACGATGCGATCAATATGCAATCTTTACCTTGGTAATAAATCATATACGGCGACGGATTCACCACTCTCAACGCCCTGTACACTTCAAACGGATCAACTTTCGTTTTTCTCTCGAACCTATGGGACAACACCAACTGAAAAATATCGCCGGCTTTGATGTGTTCCTTCGTCGTCGCCACGGCGTCTAAAAAGCTCTCTTTGCTCATGTTTGAATCCTTCATTGGCTCTGGTTTCCCACTTAAACGCATGTCCACACTTCCAAACGGAATCGTGCCCATCGTTTCTGGCTGCAACTCTTTCATTAAATCGTCTAATCCTTTGATGCCTTCGCTATACGCTTTCTCGGCGTCGACGGTGCCGTCTTTGCTGGTGTAATCTTCCAGCATCACCCATTTTACTCCATACACTTGCTTCGTCGCGTGATCAAAAACGATGACTTCTTCGTACAAACCCATGTGCACGTCTGGTAAATCTCGATCGTCTTGTTCTCGAACGTTATCGAACGGCAACTTATTGATGTATTGATACCTGACCGTGTCGTAGCCGGCGAACCCTACCCAACCGCCGGCGAACGCGTCCGGTAAATCTGGATGTTTCGCCGGTTTCCAGTGTTCCCCAAGTTTTGCCATAACCGTCATCGGGTCCTCTTCGAAATAGTCCTCCTTATTTTCCTCCGGTTTCGCGTGGTTCATAATCCTAACTCGATTTTCGCTCGCCAACACTTCAACTTTCGGCCGGCGACCGAGAAACGAGTACCGCCCAATTTGCGTCCCACCGACGACGGATTCGAACAAAAACGACGGCGCTTCCCTCGCGTCGTCTTTCACGAGCAGCCGATACGCTAAAATCGGCGTCAGTTGGTCGTCGAAAATTCTCCTAAACACCGGAACCACGTTCGCTTTGTCTTTTTCCACCGCAGAGAGAAACGTATTTTTACGGTCGAGTTCGAACGCGTCGTCGTCATTGGAAGAGGCGTTGTTCGTCTGCTCTTTTTGCGCGGCGGCGGCAGCAGCAGCGTTGACAGACGTTCTTCTCGAAGAGAGATGATTTCTCGTCACAAACCGCCCGCCTCTTCCTCCTCCTCCTCTCGCTCGGACATCACCTCGACTTTGGTGATTCTGAAGTGAAAATGAAGATTGATTTTTATGCGAATACGACGACGACGAAACGTTTTTCGACGCCGTTTCGAATCGTCTCGCCGCGTTGTTTAACAGTGTCGACGACGACGCGCTGCTCAATGCTTCCATTCGTAGTATATTTGTTGCCTCTCGCAACGAGTCGGCCGTTGTGCGCGCGTAAATATGAAGCGAGGAAACGACTCTATCCAAAATCGGAGCCCCCTTATTTAGGGTTTATTATGCTACCCTAAATTGAAAGAACGATTGGATTTTCTCACGTGACTTTCTCCTCATTAAGCAATCACATCGCGGCTGTTTTTGTCGTCGTCGTCGTCGTCGTCGCTTTGAAAGAAAGGAACGTCTAAAGTCTCTCTCTCTCTTCCGTCGAAGAACTCTTTTTTTGCGTTCTCTTGTTGCGCTTTATACACGTTTTGAAGGAGAAAGAGGAAACAACATGTCGTCAAAAAGTCTGCGACAGAGAAGCGTCTTTAACAAGAAGGCAGCTTCGAAGACGAAGAAAGAGACGAGAAAAGTGACGGAAGAAACAGAGGAAGAGGAAGAGGATGAAAAGAAGTTCTTCGAAGAAACCGTGGTCACGTCGACGTTGTTCCACTCCGCGAAGTTCGAAGGGAAGGAAAAGTTACGATTCGTTCGAGAACTGTTCAATCGAATCGCGAGGAATTACGACTTCATGAACCTTTGGATTTCGTTAGGTGGGACCTCGTATTGGCGCTTGCGAGCGCTGAGGAAGTTGAACTTACGATTACACGGGAAAGTGTTAGACGTCGGGTGCGGGTCTGGAATTTCCACTCGACGGGTTTTGAAAAGGTATTCCGGGATATGCGTGGCGTGCGAAGGTTTAGATCCGTCGAAAGAGATGATTCGCGTGGCGAACGCGAAGAATCGAGACGCGAGGGCGACGTATACGGTCGGGAACATTGAGAATTGCGACGAGATGTACAAAAAAGACACGTTTGATTGCGTGGTGACGGTGTACACGTTGCGGAATTTCGCGGACTCGCAGTTGGCGATTTGGCAGATGATGCGGGTGTTGAAACCGGGAGGGAAATTGGTCGTCGTGGACGCGTTTCCTCCCAAAATCCGGCTCGCGAAGATGATTTTAAAGTTTTGGTTGGAATATATCATGCCGATCGTAGCTTTGATTTTCATACGGGAGAAAAAAGATAGGAAGGCGTACAAGTATCTCTCCACGTCTATTCAAAACGCAAAGTATACTCCGGAGACGTTCGTGCACGCATTAGGGAACATGGGCGGCGTGAATATGAAGGTGAAGAAGTACATGTTCGGCGCGTGTTGTCGCATCGAGTGCGAAAAGAATTTCGTGAAAAGAGACGAACACGATCCTTTGAAAAGGTATAAACGAGACGAGAAAGATTTGTTACCGTATTACGAACCGGTGGAGTGGATGGATATGGTTTTACCTGTAATAATTTGCGTCGCGTTGAGCGTCGTGTTTTCGAACTGGTTAATGGGATTAGACTTGAAGATTTGAAACGTTTACATTTTCCACTTTAAAACTAAGAAGACTAAATCCACGCAGTGTTGGCTCCAGACGCATAATGCGGCGTTTGTGGCGTTGTTGTTTGTGGCGGGCTATTTGGTTTGTTTCTATTATTGTTATTAGTGTTGCGTTGATTCTCTTTTGTTCGTCGCCGTCTTCGATCGACGCTTTCGGCGAAGAGCCAGATGTTTGTAAAGATTTCTTCCGGTCCTTCGCCCGATGTGGTACTTTTTCCCACGAATATTTTTAGTCGGTTGAACTTCTCTCGCACCTTTCTAGCTAGCTCGTCTACGATTTCCTGTTCTTTCGCGACATCGCACAGGTGTTCTAAGCGTTCCTTCTTTAAATTCACCACGTTTTTCCGAAACGATTCATATCGGCTTTCTAGTTCGCCTCGGGCGAAGCGCATGGCGCGTTCGCAGTGTTTCAGATTTTCGCGCAACGAATACGTGTCATTTTGCTTATCCTCAATAGTATCACTGTCATCTGCGACATCGACGACAACTTCCAACAAATTTTCCGGTGGCCGTATCAATGTCGGCGTGTCCGTATTTTTATTCGTCGTAGTCTTAACATTCGCAAACAACAACAAAGATTCCAAGGCGAAACCGTTCGCGTCGCCACGGATTGTCCCCTCGTTTAATACGTTACCGCAATATAAAGCGTGTTTCAAAATATTGCGTAAATCGTTTGAGCTTAACACCTCGTCGCAAGCGTTTTCTACCACTTCAAAGAAAGAGCGCAAGTCGCGAGCGAGCTCGCTAAACTGCCGCGCAAACATGAGCGCTCGAAGGCGATGCTCCAAGTTTGGTATCGTGCACATCTTTCGGAGAAATTGTTCTGGTTGAGATAACGGATTTTCGATATTTTCATCGTCGTTAGCGTTGTACTCCTTAAACAATAAAAGCTCCTCTTCGTTCGGCACGCACTGGATGAGTATTTGTAACTTGTCGATGTCGAGCTCTGACGACGCGCATTGAATCATATCGACGATAGATTGCGGGTCTTGCGCTGCTTTCCATCTACTCAGAACGATGGAAATATTGTTCGCTCGCTTCAATGGAATCAGTTTCGGCATGCCACGTTCCTGTTTTTTCGCCATATTTTCCTCATCGAGTGGTTTTTGTTGCTTCGTTGGTTTCGCATCAAACGCTTCATATACTTTCTTCCGTATCTTTTCTCGCTTCTTCTCGTCGATATCGCCGCTGGCAGTAAACCACGTGTCAATAGTGACCGGTAACTTCTCCCAAAAGATTTTTCGGAGCGTGTTTGTCACAGGTTTCTTCTTTAAAAGTGTCGGTGTTGGCACCTGCGTATTCCGAAGACTGAGTTTTCTGCCGGGCGGCGCGGGAGGCGGCGGCGGTATTGCTCCCGCTTTGTTCTTTGGTACTGGTGGCGCCGGGGGTGCTCGCGGTGGTGCTGGCGGTGGCGGTGGCGGTGGCGGTGGCGGTGGCGGTGGCAGAGGGGCTCTTTTTGATGCAACTTTAGAGACTGCCGCCGGCGGCGGTGGTGGCGGTGGTGGTGGTGGTGGTGGTGTCGAAGGGAGAATCGATTTTTGCTGCTGGGACGATATCGATGGCACCTTTGGAGGAGGAGAGAAAGGCGGCGGCGGCGGAGGAGGAGGAGAGTCGATGAGTATCGTCACGTCTAAGAAGAAATTCTTCGGTAAAAGCGCGGACATGTTCGCGCCACTATCACCCGTCCCGCAGTGGTCGATATCATTTAGATGAAATCGCGTGACGCCGTGTTTCGCCATCGCCACCGCGTGCGACCAGGCGAGGCAAATTGGACGTTTTTCATCAAATTCTCTATTTCCCGTCCAGTGATACACGCATACGAAGAAATCAGACGTGAGACGCACGCCTTTCTTATACACGGTTTCGGTGTATTCGCCGTTTTTATTCAAACACGAGCCTTCAAAATCTCTCGCTGCGGTGTTTTCCGATCGTAACTCGACGCTTTTCGGCGTTTGAAACATCTCGAAAGGAATAGGGGAGCCGTTCGCGCTGGAATGAAAGTCTGGACCGAACTGTGTCGCGGAGAACAAACTTCTCCCAATTTCTCTGTTGCGCCCATCTCTCACCACGCAATATAACCGTGACCCGCCTTTGCCGTCGCAGGAAATCCCGCCGGAAATGACGACACGTTTTAACGTTATTTTCTCACCATCGTTACTACTCATTAAAATCGCATCTTCGAAACCGCTTTCAATTCTCCTCGCTCGCGTTTGCAACCACTGGCCAATTCTCCTTTGCGTGTTTGTCAAAGTAAACGCACGCTTATCTCGAAATCTCTTCGTGCTCTCCTTTGCGGACATCGGCGGCGGCGCGATTTCGCAATAAGCATTTTCTATTGATACGTCGCCTTTCCCGGAAGCCACGATGGACGCGCACGCGATGAATCGCAAGACGTTTATCGCCAAGGACCGCTTCCTAATCCGTTCATTTTTCCTTTCCTCTTTTGCAGACGCCGTGGCCGCGTAATAATTCTCTTTCGTCGCCACGTCGTATCTTACCCCACCTTTTCGATACAAATCTTCTTGTCGCGTCGTCGCGTCGTCGATAGCGAAATGAAGCGCGACTACCGGCTCGCTCGAAATCGCCATCCACTTCTCGATCGTGCTCGCGATGGACACCAACGTATCCAACTCGACGACGTTCGCGAACGGGATGCACTCGTCCACGATAAACTCAACTATAGGCGCGTCTCGAAACGCGTCGTACAACGACTCGTCTTCATCTTCTTCAACCTCTCGCTCCGAACGAGATATCTTCGACAGCGCGTGTTGCCGTTCGCAAAACGCTCGAGAGGCGAGGTTGACCAACACGACGTCCGTTGACGACGACGACGCGTCACCCCGTCTCTCGCTTTCCATGTCACCATTTTCCGTCGACGTCGCAAATAAACCTTTCCGTTCCATCCACGCTCTCGCGCTCGCGAACTCGTTCTTTTTCTTCTTTTTCTTCTTCTTCCTCCTCCCGTTCCTCTCCGCGTTCTCTCCTTCTTCCTCTTCTTCAAAGTCGCCTCTGGTTGCAAAGGCAACCACGTGGTTATTCAAACGAAACGGTTCGGCTACGAACGCACCTCCTCTTTCCTCCTCTCCGTCCTCCTCCTCGTCGTCGCTACCCCTTCCTCCGCTGGACGTTAAAGACATCCTTCCGAACGGACTGACCATGCTGATGCGCGCTGGTGTTAGTGTTCTTCTTTTCGCATCATCATCGTTCTGCTTCCAAGTCCTCCGCGTATTTTTTTCTTCAAAATCGTCGTCTCTCTCGTCGTCGTTTTCGTCGTTTTCCTCGCTCCTTCTCCTCGCGAAAGAAGAAGAAGAAGAAGAAAAGTTCCGTTCATCCTTTTCCTCCTCCTCCTCGAAAGGTTTCGAAGGTCCGCTGCCCATATTCGTATTATATTCTCTCTCGATTATAAATTCTTCAAAATTTCTTTCAGAGTGTCGTTTTTCCGTTTTTTGTCTTTCTTCTCTCTTTTGACTGAAAACAGTTGACATTTTCTTTTTCCTTTTCTGTGTAAAAGCAAAGAGACGCCAAAAAACACAACTCTCTCTCTCTCTCTCTCGTACATGCGCGTTGCCGCTACAGGACGCGTCGCCTCTCTCTCAGCGATGACGATGAATTCAAACGATACTGCGAACGAAAACAAAAAGATGACGAGCACGAAGAAAAGAAGAGTGTGCGCGTTACACGGCCGAGGCGGGAGCGCGAATTCCTTCTCCAATTTCCTCCAAAAGATAGTCGAGGAAACGGAAGACACGGTAGAGTGGACGTTTTTAGACGGCCCGATCGACGAAGGGAAAATGCACAAGTTTACCGGGAACGCGAACGGGAAAGCGTTGGCGTGGTGGGTGTTGCCGGCGAACACGAGAACGTACTCGGCGGAAGTGTTGGACGGCATCGAAATGAGTTGCGAACGAGTGACACGAGAAGGGCCTTTTGATTGTTTGATTGGTTTTTCGCAAGGCGCGACGCTGAGCTCGGTGTTGTGCGCGAGGAAGTGCGGGTGCGACGAGGAGACGAAACAATTCGAGAGCGTGGTGTTAGTCTCTGGAGCGAGACCTGGGGTTGGAAAGGAGTGGGAGCGAGTGCAAAAAGAGGCGAGATTTGGCGCGAAGAAGAGTTTGCACGTCATCGGGGAAACCGACGCCATCAATCCGAAAGCGTTGGGGTTCGAGTTGGCGGAGTGTTTTGGAGGGGAGGAGTTTGGGAGCGAAATCGTGACGCACGAGAGAGGGCACATTGTTCCAATAGACGAGGAGAGGATCGTGAAGAAGATCATAGAGACGTTGACGGGTTCGTAGAGTAGTCGAGTAAACAATTGTATTTCTAGTCGCGGATGGATTCTATCATCGTTATTCTATATCAAATAATTTGTGTATGGTCATCATCTTAAAGTCTAGCGTGCGAAACTTCCGGAGGCGGTTTCCACATGCGTTTCCTAGTGAAACTTTCAAATCCGTCTCGTTTAGCCTCCGAAAGTTCTTCTTGGGTCATTCGCCCGGTTCCGTCTTTGGTCATTTTTTCAATCACGTTGGCGGCTATCTTCGCAGTCACGTCTTCAATCTCCGTAAAGTCTGGAAATAAATACCCTCGGTCGATGTCATCGTTCGAAGCTAACGAAGCTAACGTTTCTGCGGCGACTAAGAAGTGGTCGTCCGTAATTTCTTTACAATCCGCGACGACCGAAGCTAATCCAACCGCCGGGAATACGTACGCGTTGTTCGCTTGTGCCGGGAAGATTTCCACTCCATCTTCCCGTCTCACGACGCTCGGGAACGGACTTCCACTCGCAAAAATCACCTTGTCGTTACTGTATTTCATCGCGTCTTCAAACGTACACTCGGCTTTACTCGTTGGATTACTCAACGGGAAAATAATCGGTCGTTCGTTCAAAGCGCTCATGGTTTCGATGACTTCCTTATCGAACGCGTTGTGTATCGTCGAAACGCCAATCAATGCCGTCGGTTTGAGCTTCGTAATGGCAGTTTTCAAATCTTTTACCGGTTCGTACTCGTGCGCGAACGGTATTTTGTGCGGTTGTAACTCGTGTAACCTCGATTTTACGACCAATCCTTTCGAGTCCATGAAAAAACACCTTCTCTTGGCCTCTTCGTGCGACAATCCGCCGCTCTTCTCCAAAGCTCTCACGACTAACTCACCAATCCCAACCCCGGCTTCACCTGCACCGTAGAACAGAACCGTTATATCCTTCAACGCTTTTTTCTGCTCTCTCAACGCCGCCTCTAACGCGGCTAACGTCACGCACGCCGTCCCTTGAATGTCGTCGTTAAAACACGGTTGCACGCGTCGGTGATTCTCCAACACCCGGAACGCGTTCGCGTTTCCGAAATCCTCAAACTGTATCAAACACGACGGTTTTTGCATCCTCATCTCTCTCATGAACTCGTCCACTAACTCATCGTACATCTCCCCTCTTATTCTATTCTCTCTCAATCCTCTGTACTCTTCGTGCGCTCGCAACGCTTCGTTCTCCGTCCCTACGTCGATGCACACCGACATCACTTTCCTCGGGTCCACCCCGCCAAACACGGTGTATAACATCGACTTCCCCTCGCAAATACCCATCCCGTTCGCGCCTAAATCGCCTAAACCTAAAATCCGTTCCCCGTCCGTCACCACCGCGACTTTCACGTCCTCCTTATCTTTCTCCTCGATGAACTTTCTCAATTTCGCGCCAACTTTACCCACGTCTCCCTTGTTAATGAATAACCCAAAACTCGTTTTCGTCGCCGGCAACACGTGGTACTTCTCGCACGCCTCCCCGACCGTCGGCGTGTACACGAACGGTAAGCATTCCATCGCGTTCGCGGCTAAAACGCGATACAACGTTAACGGTTCCGCGCTTTGCAAATGGCGAAGGAACGAGTACTTTTCAATCGGGAGGAGTTTCGAGCGGAAGGTTTTCAACGCCGAGGCAGAGGCTGCCATGATGATTTTACTTTGGTTTTTCGCGCTCTCTCGTTGCTCTCTCTCTCTCGCTCTCTCTCGCTCTCGCTCGCTCTCCCTTACTCTCTCGTCGTCCTTGTTCTCGTTCTTCTTGAGTTTCGCGGATATCCGCTAATGGATAAAAAAAGTGACGACGACGGCTTCACTTTTCCTCCGTTTCTGTTTATGAATAACGCGCACATACACACACACAAAAACGAGGAGGCACGACTCAAAAGTCATCATAAATGAGCGAATGCGCCGATGCTTTGCAGAAAAGCAACAAAAAGTCCGTATCCATATCCGGATGGCACGTGCATTCGACGAAAAGCAACTCCATAATGGGCCAAAGGGAAATCACATCGGTCGAGGAAACCGTCCGCACGAAACACGTTCCGGAGATGATGTTCAACTCAGAGTTGCGTTTAAAACACGCGCAAAGCGAGGTCGAGTTCACGTTCAACGCGACCGAGGCTTTAAAAGAGTGGATGTTAGCGAAGAACGAAGTCATCAAGGTGAAGAATAGCGAACGGTGGATGCAGTTGCACTTGGAGAGATACGGAGGAAAGAAGACGGAGGAGGAGGAGAACAAAAGGGAGGAAGGGAAGGAAAAGAACGAAGAGACGCAAAGCGAGAGGACGACGACGGTGTTAGATATAGACGAGTTAGCGAAAGAGGGAAGCAGTTACGATTGGACGTTCACGACGCCGTATCGAGGGACGACGACGGTGCGCGGCGAGGACATCGGAGGAGGAGAAGGAGGAGGAGGAGAAGGAGTGAACAGTAGCGAATTAAATTCCAATACCAACATTCGGTGGAAACCAACCGAGGAACGTTTAGATATGGCGTTGCTCACTCGAAGAGACCCGATTGAACTGTTCGACGAGATTTCGCTGTACGAGTCCGAGTTGGACGACCACGGCGTGTCTTCGCTCTCGGTGAAAATCAGAGTCACCGAAAGCTGCTGGTTCTTGTTGCTCCGTTTTTGGTTGTGCGTGGACGGCGTTCTCATTCGTTCTCGAGAAACGCGTTTATGTTGCGACTTGAGACGGCGTCGCGATGCAACCACCGCAAAAGCCGGTGCCGTCGTCCTCCGAGAAACGCGCCTGCGCGAGGAAACCTGGTCGCAGCTGAAAGACCGAGGCGCCTCGACCGACGCGAAGCAGTACAAGGACGCCGAAGCGGCGGCGTCGGTGTTGCTCGCCGGCGGAGGACCCGTCCGCGTCGTCAACGAAAAGCTGGAAATATATTAGTGTAATAATCGAAATAGATAGCGCGCCGCCATATAATAACAAAACGTATTGCACTAACTGCACACATTCAGGTCGTCCTCGCTCCTTCTTCTTCTGGTACTAAACTAAAGAGTTTGGAACGTATACTTAACTACTCTCTCTGAGTCAGAAAAATTTTTGTCCAAAGAATCAAAATCTCCGAAAAACAAGGCGGAGGACGGACCTCTGGAAAAGAGATAAACTAGAGAAATTCATCATCGGCTCTCTCTCTCGTTTCCTCATATATCGCACTCTACATACACATATTTACGAATTATGTCTGCTTTATCCATGACGACCGCCGTGACGGCGAAAGTTGCCATCGCCGGAAAATCGGTCGTTTCCAAGAGAAACGTCGCCGCGGCGCCGAGCAAGAGAGGGCAATTGGTACGCGCGCGCTCATTTATTTTTTTACTCGCATTTTCGGCACGTTGTAGACGAGGGGCGATCCTTTTTCTAGCGGCTCTCTGTGGTATCTTTTCGAAGAAGATTCTCGCGCATACGTTGTTTTGCGCTTTTACGCGGAACGAGTGCACACATCTCTGCGCGCACATCGTTCGTGGATGCGTTTCTGTCGCGAAAGAGTCCTTTTCGTGGTCGCGTTCGCGCGCGCGGATGCGTTTTTCGCGCACAAGGCTCGTTATCGATTAATCTCTCCCTTTTCTCCCTCTTCGGCGGTGAGAGAGAGAAAAAAGGAAGATTTTTAAAGGAGCGCGTTGGTGGGAAAAGATTACTCCCCGACGACGACGGGCGCTTCGAGAGGCGCGCCTTTATGTAACGAAAAGACGAAGATTACGCGCGCTCCTGCCTTTCGATGTGGTCTTTATCATCGATTCTTCTCGGAAAGAAAGCACAAGAAGCCTCTTAATAATTTGCTCACCACCCTTTTTTCCCTATCTTTTTCTCCACAGGTTATCCAAAATGCCTCCCAAAAGGAGATGCGCGATCGCATCGCCTCGGTCGGCTCCACGAAGAAAATCACCGATGCGATGAAACTCGTCGCCGCCGCGAAGGTGAGAAAAGCGCAAGATGCCGTCATCAACGCGCGTCCGTTCTCTGAACAACTCGTCAAGGTTTTGTTTGCCATCAACGGCAAGTTGCAAGGCGAAGACGTCGACGCGCCGTTGTGCGCCGTCAGACCGGTCAAGACGTGCTTGATCATGTTGTGCACCGGTGACCGTGGTTTGTGCGGTGGCTACAATAACTTTGCCATCAAGAAGTGCGAAACTCGTGTTCAAGAGTTGGAAGAGCAAGGCGTCAAGTGCAAGTTGATTTTGGTTGGTAAGAAGGCGAACACGTACTTCAAGAGACGCCCGCAATACACCGTCGTGAAGGGCTTCAACATGGGCCAATCGCCGACGACGCAAGAAGCGCAAGCGGTTGCGGATGAAATCTACTCTGAGTTTGTTGGTGAAGAAGTCGACAAAGTCGAATTGGTCTACTCGAAGTTTGTCTCTTTGATCGCGTCCGAGCCGATCATCCAAACTTTGTTGCCGTTGTCCAAGGAGGGTGAAGTTTGCAACTCTGAGGGACAATGCATTGACGCGAAGAACGATGAAATCTTCCGATTGACCTCCGAAGATGGCCAATTGGTCGCGAAGAGCGAAAAGGTTGAGACGGAAACCGCGCAGTTCGAAGGTGTGATGCAATTCGAACAAGAACCGAACCAAATCTTGGACTCCATCATGCCGTTATACATGAACGGTATCGTCTTGAGAGCGTTGCAAGAATCTTTGGCGTCTGAGTTGGCGGCGCGAATGAACGCGATGGCGAACGCCTCTGACAATGCCAAGGATTTGAAGAACAGATTGAACAAGGAGTACAACCAAAAGCGTCAAGCCAAGATTACCTCGGAGATTATTGAATTGGTTGCGGGTGCCTCCGCGCTCTAAATTTCTTCTCCGGGCGAAGTAAGAGAGAAAATAAATAAATAAATAAATTGCAGAGGAAATAGTAGAGAGAAAATTGGGAGATGATTTATGACGGAGCGAGAGCGAGATAGTCATAATATATATATATATATAAAAGGAGAAGGGAGGTGTTAGTCACTACGATACAACATTAGAATTTGAGTTTTAAAAGAACCACGTACACGCGTATATTTTAAATTGTACTTGTATTGATGCGTTGCACTTATCGTGTGTCTCTCTTGTTATTTCAATCTTCTTCTCCTTCTTGTTTCACAGTAGCAGTAGTAGTAGCAGCAGTAGTAGTAGTAGTAGCAGGTAAGTTATATCGTTGTTGAGAGCGCTCTCTCGTTAGACGCCTTCGACGACTCCGTCGACGACGTGAACGACGCCATTTGAAGCCATGACATCCGTGGCGATGACTTTAGCGCCTCCGATGTACAAGTCATCTCCCTTTTTCTCAGCAACAACTTTTGCACCAAGCGTATCGAGTTCAATTGGTCCATCCGCCACCGCGGCCAACGCGTCCTTTGCCAACAGCCTGGTCCCGAGAACATGTCTCTTGAGAATGTCTGGGAGCGTTGGCGACGCTAACGCTTCCTCCGCGCTCAAATTATTCTCTTCTAACCAACTTTCAAACGCAGAATTTACCGGCGCAAAAATTGTAAACGGGCCATCTCCTTGAATCAACTCCACGATGTCCGGTTGCGTGGAGACTGCTGCGTTGAGCAAGGTAAAGTCCGGATTCGAACTCGCGATTTCCAGCAACGACGGTAAATCTTCGGAGACTGGCATCGGTTCGAGCGGCGGCATCGCTTCCTTCTCCATATCGTCGCCACTTGCCACCACTTCTTCTCTTTCCTTCATTTTCTCCTCGTACTCTTTACAGGTCTCCGCATTGGCTGGTTTCTGTGTATATTTAAAGAGAGAAAGTATTCGTAAGTTCGCCGGAAATATTCGCTCGTAGTTCGCGTATCTTATCCTCTCGGAAAGAGAACAGCGCGACAGAAATTTTTGCGCGCTTTGCGCGAATCAAAACAGACGACGAGAAAACGAATCGTCGGCACTCACGTCGCAGAACCATTCCACCCACTCTTTCCTCCAAGTGTCGATGTTTTCTTCCACGTAATCTAACCATTGATCCGGAAATCGCATGCGAGGTGAAATCATGCGATAACAAGATAATCTTCTTGCACGACGAGTTATTGAATCCACGTGGTTGTGAATGCCTTCAATGTGCGACATGACGTGATCGTGAACCATCGCGTGATGGTCGGCATGTCTCGATTCTTGCGCGTGGACGAAGGAAACGAGGAAAATGGCGGCGACGAGCGCGCGTGCGAGGCGATGTTGGAACATAGCGTGTTGTTGTTATATTCTCGGATCGAGTATTTTTATGACGTTGTCGATGTCACATGTTTCTCTCTGCGACGTGTCACGTTTAAACGAGAGGCTAAGAACTACTCTAATATATTCTCTCGGAATGCGCTAATCTATGTTATTCTTTTTCTCTAGGGATACCCGTAATTTGGTAAAGATGTAGGCGAGTGGCACCGTTTCCTTCCCAACTCAATCGCGCCCTTCTTGCGACTCCCTTTACTAATTTTCACCTCGAACACGCGTCTCCATTGTTTCCCGGTGACGAAAATGCGGTCGCGTCGTTCGTCGTACGCGATACCGTTCATGACACTTCCAACGTTGTCTTGCAGTTTCTTCAACCCGGTAAAATCGATCCAACCGAGAACTTTTCCGGTGCGTTCATCGATTCGCGCCACGCACTCTTTTTCTAAAATGTTTGCCCAAATCTCACCTCTCACCGCTTCGAGTTCGTTCGGGAACCTCTGTTCGACGCCGTTATCGTGAACTGTGATAAAGCCTATGGATTCACCTTTGTTCATATCGAATAACGTCAAATGTGCGGTGCCGTTCGAAATGACTATGACCCCTTCTCTTTTCGACGAAGTTACGCCCCATCCGTCGCGTAAATCCGTGTTGAACATCTTTTGTTCGCCGCTTTCCTCTTGGAACAACAACGCGTTGTTCTTCTCCTCTACTTTTCCTCCGATGTCCTTAATCTCGTGAGTAAACGCTCTCGAACTCTTCCACACTAACTGAATTAAACTATTCTTCTTCGCCCTTTTCGTCTCCTCTCTCATAAAAACCAACCCTTCTCCAAACGCCGATTCCGGTATCGTCTTCAATTCCAACACTTCGCCCGTCTCGATATCCGCGCGTCTCACATCCGATAACTTCCCGTGAGGCACGGACCCAGTGGACTCGAAAAAACTCTCACTCGCAGAGTGATACAAAAACCCTTGCGTGAACGCGTTCGTGTCGTGCGGGTACGAGTTCACGATTGAATACGTGTGATATTCGATATCCGACGAAATCTCTTTCTCTTCCTCGAACGCCTCTCGTAAAAACTGGTTCGTCACGTGGTCGTCCTCCTTTTCCTCTTCCGATGATGATAACGATGATACCGCAGAACGCTCTTCTCGACGAAAAGCGAGGAGGAGTACAAACGTCGCGACTAAGAGCGAAAGAACCGCAAAAGTCGTTTTAAAAACGCCCCCACGTCGCTTCGAAATCGTCGTCCGGATTGATGATTTTTTCCCCATGATGGATTCGTTTCAAGTGTCAAGAAGTCAAGAAGAAGAAGAAGAAGTCCGTCCCTTCTCGCGGTTGTTCACGCTCAGAAACAACTCCTCCTCCTCCTCCTCCTCCTCCTCATCGTCGTTAAAAACGAGAGAGTTTAGAGTTCTTTAATGTTGTTTCTCTGGCGACAAAAAGTGACGCGAGCGTCATAAAAAACGCGCGGAGAAGTAATCTCTCACACACACACTCTCTCTCGTTTTCTGTCCTAAAGACAAAACATGTTCGTGCTGCAGGAAGATCTTTGCGCGTGCCCGGACATCGCGTGCCCACCGTGCGTGCGAAAAGTCGTCTATAAACACGTCCCGGCGTTGACGAAAACATTCCTTCACGACTTTCCGAGATTTGAAAGATTTCTCGTCGATTTAAAATTGGACGAGTTGACGAGGATGGATTTTGTTCTGGTCGCGATGAGCGCGTTTCTCGCGTACGCGGTGTACCAATCCATCGAGAATTACTTCTTCGTCCCGTCGATCGCAGTTGGGTTGACCGACGAGGAAAGGAAAGGGAAAACGGGGAAGAAATGGGTACCAAACTCGCCTTTTCCTGAAAAATCTGTGCCGTGTTACGACCCAGGGTCGCTGGACGTTTTAGGTCCGGACGTACCGGCGATGACGAGAGAAGAGGTGAAAGAGAAGATTCAGCTGGCATCAAAGGCGCAAAAGGAGTGGGCGAAATCGTCGTGGAAGCAACGGAAGTTTTTGTTGAAGATTATCCGTAAATTCGTCGTCGAGAACCAGGACGATATTTGCGTGGTGAGCGCGAGAGATTCCGGGAAGCCGCTGGTCGACGCCGCGTTCGGGGAAGTCATCACGACGTTAGAGAAGATTCGATGGTTGTTGCGAGAAGGAGTGTATTGGTTGAAGCCGGAGAGAAGAAGTTCCGGGGCGATGATGTTTTACAAAAAAGCTACGTTGGAGTTTCATCCAGTCGGGGTGATGGGCGCGATCGTGCCGTGGAACTACCCGTTTCATAACGTCTTTAATCCGTTGGTGGCGAACGTATTTGCCGGGAACGCGTTGGTGGTGAAAGTTTCCGAACACGCGAGTTGGTCCAGTCAGTATTATGGTCGGGCGATTAAGGCGTGTTTGAAAGCGGCGGGCGCGCCAGAGGATTTGGTTCAAATCGTCACGGGGTACGGCGAAGCCGGAGAAGCGATCGTCAACGGCGGATGTCAAAAAGTTGTCTTTGTCGGGTCAACGACTGTGGGGAGGTTGGTCATGAAATCTGCCGCGAAAACGTTAACGCCGGTTGTTTTAGAGTTGGGCGGTAAAGACGCGTTTATCGTTTGCGAGGACGCGAACTTGAACCAGTGCGTGCCGATGGCCTTGAGAGGGGCGTTTCAATCGTGCGGTCAAAACTGCGCCGGCGCGGAGAGGTTTTACGTCCACGAGAAAGTCTACGATGAGTTTGTTTCCCGAGTGGTTCAAACTGCGAAACAGTTGAGACAAGGCCACGCGTTGAAAAACCCTTTGATGACTGATTGCGGCGCCATGTGCATGCCGAACCAAGCGAAAGCAGTGCACGCGTTGATTGAAGACGCGAGGTCGAAAGGCGCTACCGTAGCCGTTGGCGGTTACTTACCGAAAATCATGGTCAACGTCGACGACGTCGACGAAGATTCCGAAGAGTTTGGGAACTGGTTCGAAGAAAACATCGTCGAACCGGTAAAAGGCCAAATCGAACATATCACCGGGTCGCCGTTAACTCGAGACTCCATGAAAAAAGAGCGCCAACAACAAAAAGCCAACGTCGTGAAACCGCCGCCACCGGGTGCCACCAAAGAGATCTTGACAGGTCAATTCTACCCGCCAACCGTCCTCTTAAATGTCACGCACGACATGAAAATCATGAAGGAAGAAGTCTTCGGCCCGGTGTTATCTATTTGCAAAGTCAAATCCGACGAAGAAGCCGTTCGATTAGCGAACGATTGCGACTTTGGTTTAGGTTCAAACGTTTTCGCCGGGAGCAAAAAACGCGCAGAACAGCTCGGACAACAGTTAGAAGCCGGCATGACCTCAATTAACGATTTCTGCTCCACGTACATGGCCCAATCGCTTCCGTTCGGCGGCGTCAAAGAATCTGGCTTTGACCGATTCGCCGGCGTCGAAGGTTTACGCGGATGCTGCGTCCCCAAGTCCGTCGTCGTGGATCGATTCCCTCTCATCAAAACCGACATCCCACCTCCTCTGCAATACCCAGTCAAACCCAACGCGTTTGCGTTTTGCAAATCCTTATGTCGAATGTTCTTCGGCGGAAGCGTTTTCGAAAACGTTCGAGGCTTGATGCAACTCATCGGGTGCTTCGTTTTCGCGCAGAAGAATCCAGTTTTGAGCGGGAAGAAAGGACGGGGAGGACACTGATTCCACAAAACACACGCATATACATATTTATTTATTTAGAGAGCGAGAGCGAGAGAGTACATCGTTTTAATTAAGTATGCGTACCGAGCGGGTTATTTTAATCAGGATTGGCGCAGCGTCGGCGAGGTTGCGAGGATTTTTTCTTTGTCAGTTACTCAACTTTCTTTTGCGTAAATTCACCACTTTTCAACGCACAAGACATTCAACAACACACAAACGTCAGGAGTGAGAAATGGTCGTCACCACCCCGAAGGGATTCAAAAAATCCCCTCGCAAGCAATATATGTTCGTCTTTTTCGTCTTCGCGTCTGGTTTGAGCATGTATCTCTTCATACTTTCGATCGCCAATCGCGACAGTCGAGACGTCGGTCCCGGGGACGAACTTCCCGGCGATTTTCTCAGTCGAGAGACGTTTGAACAAAACCAACACCGAGACGGGATGGGCGGGATGGACAACGATAAAAGTGATTTTGATGGGAGGAATTTAGACGCGTACCACAGAGAATTAGAAGTCGAACGCGCGCGGAAACGCGAAAAGGAAAAAGAAGAGTTGAAGCGACTCAGAGAGAAAGTGGAGGAGGAAAAAGTTCTCAGAGAAGTAGCGGAGAGGAAGTTACGCGAGAAGGAAGCAGAAGCTTTCAGTAGCAGTAGCAGTAGCAACGGTGATGAGGATACGAGCGAACAGGAGAAGGAGCTGTTCGAGGGCGGTTTTTACGAGAAGCCGGGATTGTCCGTCGAGCGATGGCGGCAAACGAGAGACGGCGAGACGAAGGAACGCTACGCCGAGTGTCACATGATTGAAAACTCGGAATATTGGGGTCCAACGCCCGTGAGTGGAGATTTATCCGCGGAGAATGGTGCGAGAAATAGAAAAGAGACGTGGCAAGAGTGCTGCGAGTCGTGTAAAGAGCACTCGAAGGAGTGCAACACGTGGAGATACGACCCGAGGAATAAAAACTGTTGGTTGGCGAAGAACAAAAACGTGTGGCAACCGCCGACGTATGGGAAAGGCGACGCGATTCCGTATACGAGTGGGATGTTGCATCCAGAACCAGTACAATACGATCCCGTGGAAGAAGATGCGTCGCCGCCAACGTGCATTACGACTATGATTACCAGTAATGGTGGTAGGTACATGAATTGGCAAACTCGATTGGTTTACGCTTCGTGGAAAAACGTGGCGATGAAACACGACAAAGCTGGAATCATGGCGAGATTCATTCGCATTTTACACAGAACGAAAGACGATGAACTCGTAGATATCGTTCCAACTTGGAGAGCGGATCCATGGCATCCAGACTGCGACAATTCGTGCAGCTATTCGGTCAAAGATCGCGCGAGAGCGATTTACGATTGGAGCTTAACGGAAGACGCGAAAAAGTGTTCGCACGTGTTGATGGCGGAGGCGGATTATATTTTCGTCAAAGCCCCGCCGCCGTCGGTTATGTTACAACCAGGGCACAGCTATGGGTTTTTATTCGGTTACATAATTCCAAGTCACGCAGACGCGATGCCAGCCTCGAAAGTGTTTCACGAAGGGTACGAAGACAAAGTGCCGTACGCCGACGTGGCGCAAACGGGGAACGCGCCGCAAATAATGTACGCGAAAGATTTAACTCGAGTCGCCAAAAGATGGAAAGAGTTAATGGTTGTGTCTGAAGAATCCGCAGTCATACAAAAAGTTTTTGGTTGGGTGAGAGATATGTACGCGTTTAGCTTTGCCGCGGCACAGATTGAACCGCCGCTTCAGTTTCGTTTACCGCCCGTGCCTTTCGCGGATACCATGGTACAAATTCCAGCGGACGTCCAGTTGGGTAAAGCGATCGCCATGCATTATACGTGGGGACCTGAAATCAAAATAGGCCCTAAACCGAGCCATGATGTCGTGTGGCAGTTTGATAAGAGACGATGGGGCGGTGCCGGCGGCGTGGGACGTAAGTTTGAGAAAATCCCAATGACTCCGACGTGGGACAAGTCGAAGGACTATCGCTTAAACGCGGACGAGGTGTTACAAGAGACGCAATTGGAAGTGTTGAGGATATTCGCGGAATACTTCAACGACGCGGTGGAGATGGCCAATCAGGAGAAGGATATCGTAAAATCAACCTCTTAAAATGATATGTATAGCGAAGAAGCATGAAAGCGTAGCAGTAAAAGTGTATTAAAGTAGCAGTTTTTAGGAGTAAATAGGCAAGCCGTTTGATATTTCAAACAAAGGTTTCATCTACATTCGGTTTCATTAATGAATCCGTATATTTCTCTCTCTCTCTCTCTCTCATTCTAAATCTAAAATTGTGTTCCAGTATTATTAGTACAGTATTCAACACTCCATTCATCTCTCTTTACACACACACACACTCTCTGTTTTCGTTTTCTTCTCTTTTTGTAGTCCTTTTACATCTATTATATTTAATAGCCGCCGCCGCCGCCACCCCCGTCTTTGTTCGACGTGGCAATGTTAACTCTCAAAACTCTCCCGTCAACGTCTTGACCGTTCAATTGCGCAACGACATCTTCCGCTTCTTTTTCCGAACTCATGGTCACGAAACCGAAGCCTCTGGATCTCCCGGTTTCGCGGTCGGTGATCAGTCTCGACTCGTCGACGTTACCAAACTCAGCGCACAAGTCTTGCAAGTCTAAGTGGTCCATCCCCCAAGACAAGTTACCGAAGTAAACTTTTCTTCCGTCCGCGTCCCAGTTCCTTTTCGGTCTTTGCTCTCTCGCCGGTCTTTCCTCCGGCGGTAAAGAAATGACGACTCTCATTTGTCTCCCGAACTGGTCCGAATCGTTCAACGCAGCAATCGCGCTGTCCGCCATCTCTTGCGACGGCACCGTGGCAAAACCAAACCCGCGGGATCTCCCGGTGTTTCGGTCCGTCACAATCACGCAATCGCTCGCTTGGTATTGCGAGAATAAATCGTTCAACGCTTGATCGTCCATGTCCCAGGAGAGATTGCCGATGTACAATTTCACTTCGCCGCCACTGGATTCCGATTCCGCCGCCGGAGATTCCGCGTCGTACGCTTCCGTGGACATCAACAAACCTCGCTGGTTAAACGCATTCACGTTCATAAAAGAACGCTGCGCGGAACCGACGAATGATTTGGACAACGTCGCGTTCGCAACGGTTCGCACCGAGCGCATTTGCATCGAAGACGACGACGCGAAAATTGGCGTCGCGATTTTACTCATTCTCGACGAGGACGACGCGCGAGTTGACGTCGGCGCGACGATTTTGGTTAAAGCAGACTGGATTAATGATGCCATTCTTTTGCTGGGCATGAGTTAACGGGTAGAATAAACCGGGTTTGAGGAACTTTTGGTGTGGGTATCAAAGGTTTTACGTACGTCGGTAAATAAGCGTTCGAGATTGTTAGTGACGCCAATCGCCTTTTGGCGGCCGGACAAGGTTTTGGTTTCTGGTGCGAAACCCAAACGTTTCTTTTTCGTTGAAAGAAAAAAAAGGCAAAACCGAACGAATATGCGAGTATTACGATATAGTTTATATATAGTTTATATATATATATATAGCAAAGGCAATTAAACTAGATGTGGTGTGTTCTCTCTCCTCTCATGATGTCAACGATATAAATAGCGCCAAAGCTCGTCGTAAAAAAGATATCATGCGCCTTCTTAAACGCTTGAAAGAAACTTTTCAGTTTCCGTTCGCACGTTTTGAAGGCGAGTGTATTCTCTCTCTTGCGTTTTTATCAAGCTTTGTTTGAAAAGGCCATGAAACCGCGGAGGTTACCGGCAAAGGTTGATTTACCTTCCTTTTCGAGAACTTGTGACAAAGGCGAGACGTCCGCATTTTTCCCACTACTTTCGCAAGCCCCCGTTTGTGGTAGCTCCCACCACGTTGTCGGTCGATTTACGTTTCTTCGATGCCGATCGCGTGGCTCTGACGCCGACTTCAGCTTGCGGCTTAAACCAGGAACTCAATCGCGCCGCTTTCGGCTTCTCAACGACTGGAGGCGCGTTGTTCACCTCCATGCGTTCATGGTCCACATTTGATGCTTCTAATACCATCGACATGGGCGGCGGAACACCCGAGCGACGGGACGAGCCTTTATGCGCAGTGGACATCGGTGGCGAAACGCCTCCAAAGTGCAAACGCGTCGGCGCCAAGTCAGCTCCGACGCTCGCGACAGAGTTCTTACGTCCTCTGACCTTTCTACCCCCCGCGAGCGCGGCAGTTACCTTCGTGTTGTTGTTATTGTTGTTGTTATTGTTTGCCGCGGTGTCCTTCTTCGTGCTATTCTTGTTGCCACGCGTCGTGGTCGTCGTCGCTCCATTCACATTCGTTCGAGCCGGGACGCCCATCGTATCCTTCGCGAACGAGACTTCTTTATCGCCGACTCTGTGCGAAGCAACGACTGATTTCTCGCGAAACGGTAATTGCCTTTTAGATGCCGTCGTTACTCTCGCGCCGTTGGCGGCGTTGGTATTGTACATAGAACTTCGCTGCGAAAACATTTTGCCGTGCGTCGTGTTCAACGCGGCGGTCGGAGACGTTTGCTTGAACGCGGAGCCAAGAGAACCAATCGACGGTAGCGTCGGCAAGTTCTTCATCGTCGACGCGGTTGGAGGTTTCAAGTTGGCCGCTGGCGTGTTTCCAAATCGCATGGAAGCTGCGTGAGCGTTGTTCTTTCCGTTGCTCTTTTTCATCGTCGCCGTATTCTTCGCTGCTTTTCTACTCCCGTTCTTCGCCGTCGTGAGGTTTGGATTTGTGCGTAAGAACGCATCCGTTGGCGAGACCAACATCGCTGATCCCCCAGGCGGCGTGCACATGGCCGGTAAGTCCGCGGTACTGATAAATTCCCCGTCGACGGTGAAACCTTTCATCAACGTCGAATCGCCGCCTAAGGTATTTTGCAGTTGTTGATCCGGCGGCGTTCCCATGCTCAGAATAGCCGCGGCGGCAGCGCGTTCTTGCTGATGCGCATACGCAGCCGCGTTGATTTGCCCGTACATGTTGTTCATCACGTTGGATGGTGGCGTGCCGCCAGCGTTTCCGGGACTTCCGTTATTGCCATTCGTCGCCGGCGTTTGCAACGCGTTCAACTCGTTCAAGTTGAACCCAGCAATGTGGGCGACGGATATGGGCATCTGATCCGATAAACGTCGGAGGCCACCCGCAGATGAGGGCGGGAAGCGGCCCGAGGCGAGCGGCGAAAAAATGCTGCTGACGTTGTTCGCGGCGTTCATGGCGTCTCCCGATTGCGACGGGACGAAATACGGTTGGTACATTTGCATCGCGGCAATATGTTCCGCTTGCGACAAGTTGCGCTTTTGCTGGAGTCCACTCAACTTGCCCTTCTTTGCCATTGGCCCTTGTCCTCCTCCTGCTCCTCCTGTTGCTGTACCATTCTTTCGTTTTCCCGTCGTTTTCCCGTTTGCGCCGAGCGCGGCGGTGACCGCGGCGGCTTGCTTCGCAGCCTTTGCGCGTTCCTTCTCGAGTTCTTTCGCCGCTTTCAGAAGCATCTTTTGTTTCTTCTTCTCTTCCGCGACTTCCTTCGCGAGCAAAGTCTTGGCGTTCTTTTCTTCTTTTGATTTCGTCGTTTTCGTTGTGGTCGTGCTTGTTTTCATTTTTTTCGGTTTCTTTTCTTCTTTACCGCCGGCGTGCTTCTCCGGCGGCAAATCGGCAAACGCCTCTTTCAACGCCTCTTCCGTCGCGTGCGACGCTTGCTTCCAGCCAATCCAGCTCGATTGCAGCGAACACCTCACCTGCATCGCCGCCGCGCCTTTGGGGACGTCGTTATTCGCGTACACGCGAATCGGCGTCGAAAATCCACTTCCGATAAACTTTGCCTCGCTCAACTTGACGTTTGGAATCGCGTGTCCGTTCGCGTCGCTTTCTAACTCGAAAATCGTAAACAACAGCCGAAACGCCTTCACTTTGTTCGGACCGAACGGTCTGACGTGGTTCGACGCTTCGTCGATGGAAATGAACAAGTTCTTCGAGTTCTTCCAGTTTGATTTATCGCCTAAATCTTGTTGCGTCGTCGTCGTCGTCGTCGTCGCCGAAGAAGAGTTTGGTTGCGTCCTCCCTTGCTTCCCAAACCTTTGAATGGCGCTTAAAATAGGCCCTTCGCAGCTCTTATTGCACCTCTCTCTCGTCACCGGTAACCACATCTTCCCTTCGCCGTGGACGATGAGTTCGCTCGTCGGTCTTTTCAGCGTTTCCTTCCCCGTTTCTCCCATCGGTTCCGCGTAGACGAGATAAATCACGCACCTCGCTCTCGTCCCGTTCGTGAGGCGTAACTCGTACTCTAACGCCGAGTTCGCTAAATCTTTCGGAATATCGTCACCGATTGGTCGTTCGTGCGCTTCGAATATTTGTAAAATGTTATTCTCGTTCTCGTTCTTCGCGGACGACGCTTTCCCAATCGTCAATTCCACTTGGTTGTACGATCGTTTCTTTTTCCCCAATTTATACGCTCTCTGTGAATAATGTTGGATAAAAGGAGTAAAGCGGTACGGTGAGCACATAAAAAGTGAAAAGAACAACACTCTTTCGTCTTTTCTCGGTTTGATTTTCGTCGCGCGTCTTTCTCGTCTCTCTCTTCTTCGTAATCGTCTCTCTGATTTAAACGCATTCAAAGGACGAAACAACGGCTCCATCGATTCAAATCGCTTCGATTGACGAGAAAAGATGCGCGCGCGAGAGAGAGAGAAAGAGATGCGAAGACGAATACGCGAGAACTCGATGTAACGCGCATTTCTCTCTCTCTCTCTCTTTATTCCTTTCTCGGAAAGACGAAGGGAAGAGCAACACCAGAAGAAGTGCGCTCTTCTCATCGTTCGAGACGATCAAATCGAGACGTTGGGGAAAACCATTAAAAAACATGAAACGTACCACTTCCGCGTTTTGCCCCGCCGCGTTGTTATTCTTCTCGACGAAAGAAACCATATCCTTCGTCGCGATTGGTATGGGACGTAACGCGCGAGGATCGTCGTCCTGGTCGTTGTTCGCCGCCGTTCGGAGGTTTCCGACCGGCATGCTTTGTTCTTTTGTGTGTGTCTAATTCGTGCCGTAAAAGTGCGTTTGAATGATGAACGCGGAGAGTTCTGGTGAAAAATTTTCCACAAAAAAAAATGAGTTTCCGTCTAAACCCTAAACCATATAACCCTAAACCCCCTTTTGTCCGTCCTCCAACGGAAAAAACGGAAAAAACGGAAAAAAATGCAAAAAATGCAAAATGGTGGAAAGAAGAGCACAGAACTCTGAAACGAAGAATACGCGCGGCTCTTCTTCTTCTTCTTTGGTTTTTGCTCGAGTAAGAGAGGAGAAAAAGCACATCATCAGGTGGTATTGGAGAACTTGATGTGAGTGTGGCCGCAGTAGTACAACGTGGCACTCTTCTTGGAAATGCAAATAAGTGTCTCCGAGGAGTATCGAAGCGTTTGCGTGGCGCGCATTCGCCGCCGAACGAAAACGGTAACCTCCTCGAGCGTCTCAAATAGTCTTTACGACGAGAAGATGTCAAAACGCCGCCTTGCTTGGGGTTCACTCGCAGCCTCACAGGTGGCTAAACCTGGTCATCTCCACATACTACTCGAATACTACCTTGTTGATTGAGCGGGAATATGATGACACATGCGACAGTTGTTGTGTTTCTGTTGGTTTACCGTTGTCTTCTTCCTTTTATTCTTTTACGCGCACAACAACGACACCATCGTTTCAAAGAAGGAGGAGGGAAAACAAGCACACGAACGAAGACGATACTCTCTTCATGCATTTTCTCTTTTATTCTCCAATCATCGTCATCGGTTGCTCGGCACGTACCATCTCGCTTTCGCATCATCGGTTTCCAATTTGCTCGTCTTTTTCTCCGCTTCCTCTTTCTTTGAAGACGACGACGACGACGAAGAACCACGACTGTTGCTTTTACTAAACGTGAACGAAAAATACACAGTCGCCGCAAAAAACGCAAGAACGACCGCTTTCCCGTCGATCGCGCCCGGTGGTTTCCGTAAACTCATCGCGTCTCGTCCTTCCTTAAAAGCCATGTTTTGTACATTCAAGCGTCAAAAGTGTGACGCAACAGATACAAAAAGATATAAAGATGTCCTCCTCCTGCGCCTCCTTTAGTAGCTTCTCCTTTGTCTCTCCGACCAAGACGAAGCGGGAGAACGTTACTTCTCGTTCTTCTTCTTCTTTGTCTTCTTCTTCGCGGGGTTGTTTGCGCGTTCGATCATCCTTAGATCCGTCCCCGTCCGTGATTTCACCGGCGTCGTCGCCGACGTCACTGAGGATGATGATGAAAGAAGAAAGGCGCGTTGTTCTAGTCGTGTTTACGAACTTCAACGAAAACTCGTACTTAAAGTACCCGAAATCGTTACCAAGGTACAGCGAAGACAAGAAACCCGCCGGGGAAGTGTCGTGGAAGGAAGTG